>Ga0209091_10002700_pt1 | contig 14800 bp, 15 predicted proteins | sample ArcticOcean_MG_C_6_FD_187438 | JGI IMG/M metagenome (GOLD analysis project Ga0209091, IMG submission 187438) | Marine microbial communities from western Arctic Ocean - ArcticOcean_MG_CB8_128 (SPAdes) (version 2) | ecosystem: Environmental > Aquatic > Marine > Oceanic | place: Arctic Ocean...
GTGGAAAGGACAAGTCAATAAATCTAATCTTGAATTGGATTCTCCATCTAATTTCACATTTGATTTGTCTGAACCACTTTCTAATGTAGAAGAAATTCAACTTAATGATGTGCAAATTCCTAGAGCATGGTATGTTTTTGATAGTGCTTATGGCACTGATAGGTTTGAATACAATGGCACTATATATACAATAATACCTGGAAATTATAACGGAACTGATTTAGCTACAGCGGTTACAAATGCTAAAGATAGTGATGGAGGTACTTTTCCTGGAATAGCAGCATTTGTTTCGGCAACAAACAAAATGGAAATCAATCTACCTCTCGGTAAAAAAATGACATTTTACTCCGAATCCGTATCCGCATCTTCAGAAATACAAGACTGCACTAAAAAGCTTTCCGGTTTAGGAGGTAAAAGAGACTACAATCTAGGTTGGTTAATGGGATTTAGAAAAAAAGAAATAACCGGACTTGGTGTTTCTCTGGCGGAAGATGACATAATTCGTGGATGTGGGCTTGTTGATACATTTGGAACAAAATATCTCTACATTGTTCTAGATGATTTTAATCGTAATAGAATAACCTATAATTTATTAGGTATGACAAATAATCGCGATAATTTTAAACTACCATCTTATTATAATCCAAATACTATGAGGACAGATTGTAGCAAAAATAGTGTGGTGGAAGCAAAAACAAGACCTTGTAGAAAAGGGACACCAGTTGATAACAAGGAATTTTTTCCAGTAGATAATCTTACCAAAGCACAGCAGTATACAGCTAATAGTATTATACAAGCACAAAAGAGTAAGGCACAGGATAGGTATTTCTCCCCTAATAATCCAAATATATTAGCCAAAATTCCTGTTTCTGATGTAGTAAACTATAACACCAACAATGGTGTAGGGCCTGGCAACTTTGGCACATTATTTGGACAACTTTCTATAGATAATTCAACGATATCTAATAATAAGCGAACATATTTCGGTCCAGTAACAATAAAAAGATTAAATGTCCAACTTGTAAATGATAAAGGATACACTGTTAATATGAATTGTATGGATTGGTCTATGAGTTTGAAAATCAAGCAGTTGTATCAGTATTAATTGATGTTTATCTACTGATTTTTCCCATTTCTAAGTTGCATATAGTGTTTTCTATCCATAATTAATTCATTTAATTATAGATTTAAATTTTTCAACATATATAACAACACGTCAAAAATCCATCTCCATCTCGTTTATCACTATTAAGGTCTAGATTAGTTTGCACTTCTTTTACAGGATTAAATCTTACACCGATATTACAATCTATTAGGATATTATCCATAATTTTATCTGCTAGTTTTGAAAATATAGGAGATATATTTGAATCTGATTTAGCACTAGCTTCTATATATATCATACCATTTGTATCAGCGAAGTCTTCTGCTTCCTGCTTTGATACTTGTCTAAATTTTTTGTCCACTTTATTAGCAACAAGAATTATGGGCATATGATGGTTTTCTTCTTTATTTTTATATAATTCATTTAACCAAAAGTTCAGTTTAGTGAATGAAGACCTTTCTCCCACATCAAATACCATAACAATACCAGCAACTCCTCTATAATAACTTCTTATGATTGGTGCGAAATTTTCTTGACCCGCTGTATCCCATATTTGAAATTTGATTTGTTTATCATTAACTTTTAAAAAACTTGTAAAAAAATCAACTCCAATTGTTGCTTCCCAACTAGATTTGAATCTATTATCACAAAATCTAGTAACAATTGCAGTTTTTCCCACATAAGTACAACCTATAGTTGCTATTTTAAAACTATAATCATAATTCATTATATATATCAGGGAAAAAATATTTATATTATATATAGATGACAAAAACCAAACAAAAATTTGATTATAAAAAAATGGTACCAATATATTTCAGACAAGGTATTCCCGATGTATCTAATATGCAAAATAAAAGATTGAAACATCTCATACAACAGGAAATTAAAAAAAGACGCATATTACAAGTTCATCACAAATATCGAAATAAAAGTATCAAAAGTTTAAAAAGAAAAAGTTTGCATCAATTAGAAAAGATGTTAAAAAAATCATTCCATCATAGGAAAACAAAAAAATCACGGTTTTCTAAAAAAAGAAAAACGCGCAAATTATCCAAATAGAAATTTTTGGATAGGAGTTTGAACGCAGAACATCTTGTGTAGAATGATACCAGTAAGGAATAATAAAGCTAAAATAGAGAGATAATAATTTTCAGGAAAAATAACAATTTGTAATATTCGTGCCCCCAAAATTGTAAACAATACGTCAAAAATAGGTATATTAAACATTCTATAACTATGTAGACCCTTTCCTGGAACTCCTAAAGCATTTTTATACTTACATAATTTCCACATTTATATATTGCCAATATTTAATAAAGATAAGATTCCTTTGATATTATCAAACTGTGACAGTATGGATTTATCCATATTATCTTTAAATTTTGACAACAACTGTTTTTGGCAATTATATTCAGCATTTATAGGTTTTATCAAATTTTTTATTTTAGTTATTGTTTCTTCATTTGTTATATCGATACAGGACTTATTTTTCTCAATAAGTTTACAGAAATCAATAGCTAAACTAAGTTTTTTTGGATTTTCTCTTACTTCGTGCAAAAATACTATTGGACAACCATTTCTGAATTCAAGATGAAAATCTGGTCTTCTCACTACACCGTGATCTAAACTTGCCAAAATTCCATAACTATACTGATTTTTGTCCATATCACGATAAAATTTATCAATTTCCTTTTTCGGAACATTTTTATTGTATGCTTTCGCTTCAATCATTCCTTCCATATTAGCTTCTCTGAGAATAAAGTCACCTTTTTCTTTCTCTTTATGGGTATCTATAATTTCTATGGTTGGACACTGTCTCAAAAGTTCATTTCTTACCCATTCTTCACCTGATTGACCTTTTATAGTAGAGTTTTGCTTTTGCTTATTAGTGTGTTCTTGCATATTTGATACCATTTCCGATTGTTTATCCAAGGCTTTTGTAAACTCACCTCGCATTTTTACTGATTTTTCTTCATATTCTTTGCGTAAATCAGATATTCTTCTGTTATAATCTTGAAAACTATCACGTTGTTGGTCTACCAATTTCTCATTAAACTGTGAAATTTTACCATTTAATTGTTCTTTCTGTTCTTTCAATCTCTCTATTTCATTAGAAAAGATAGTATTTGTTTCCTCATAAATTTTTTCTTTAACTCGCTTCATATCCATTTTGTGCACATTTATTGTAGTTCTATATTTCTCTTGTAATATTTCATTTTCATCGCGTAAATTGGATATTGTAGTTTCTTTTTCTGTTTCTACTTTTTGTAACTTATCAGCCCAATCTCTATTATTAAAAGAATTTATTTTTTTATGAGCTCCTTTCATAATAGAAATTCCTAATTCAATTATTTTTAGTTTATCATTTTCCGAGTAAGCAATAAATGAATTGATAAGACTATTTTTCGGCAACATAATTTCGGTATATTCATCATAAACTTCTTCAGTTAATTTACCCGCTACATAATCCATATTTTTAATAGTATTAATATATTTTTAAATACTATTAAATTATTTTCTTGTTTTCCCAACACCGTGATTTATGTGATTTCGGATAATATTATTTCCCGTGCGTTTATTTGCTAGTTTCATTTTCCAAACTCTAGGTTCTCGTATAGTTGGCATTATATTAACACCTTCCTCGAGCTTTTATTGTAGATTTAGAATTACGACCGTTACCTCCGCGCCGTTTTCGCCGTTTTTTCCTACGAGTTCTCTTTTTGTGGTGCCTTTTTCGCCGCGTTTTTCTAGATTTTTTCATTTTTTTTTTTCGTGTTCGACGTTTTCTACGTCTACGTCTTCCTCCACTTTTTTTTTCTTCCTGTTTGCCACTACCTACAGGAACACACCATAACATAGCATATCCATTATCGCGTGTTTCGGTTTCGTGTAGCTTTACAGTAGATTGATCTTGAACCATTAAGTCTTCCCAGTCATCATTTTGATAGCGTGCTGTTCTCATTACTGTTTCATCGTGAATGCCAGGTAAAAATTTTTTAAATTTAACTAATGCTGTGTTGATATCTGGATTTTGTTTTAAGTCTTCCATATTAGGATTTTGTTGATGATGAGCTTTTAATGCTGCTGACAATTCAGCTACTGCATCGCCCATACCTGTACCACGTTCTTCATCTCCACATCTTTCTATGAATCTCCAACCAAATTTATAATAATAAGGAATAACTGTTTCTAATGCTTTTAAAGCAATACGTTCATAACCATTTTCTACGGCGAATGCTTTTATTGCATTTAACAAAATTTTACCCCCAGCCAAACCAGTCTGTTGGCGTTTGGCTGCCGATCTTGCACTTTGTCTACTTGAATTACATATCAAATCAATATACAATGTTCCTTCTTCGTGATCACCACGTGCATTATGATTATTTTTTACACACATAAATCCTCTTATAGAACCTCTCTTTCCATTTGCTCTAATATCGTGTGAAATAAACACAAAATCAGCATCTGTGAAAGCTTGCAAGGCATAGTCTAATGGAATATCTCCATTACAAAATCGGTCTATTTGACTAGAACTACCTTCCCGTTTTTCGACTTCAGTCGTTTGCTGTTGTCCACTATTACTGTTGTTACCGTTGTTACTGTTGTTATTATTGTTGTCATTGTTATTGTTACTCTCTTCATCAAATGAAATACCGCTTCCTAAAATTTTTCTAAAAATAGCGGTTGTATCGGCATTCCAATTACCATTCTCATTAACGTCATCTTCATTTGTTTTGCTATAAATATCAATAGGATTTCCGGCCATATATATATAATAAAGATAATTTCAAAAGTATTTGAAAGTTACTTAAATACTTTGTGCTAAAAGCTAATAAATGGTTAGAAAACGCGTTCTTTCAGAAGAAGGTATAAAATTATTTAATATAGGATTTTCTGGTCCCCAGCCAACTAGAGGGTGTGTTAAAACACTATTACATAATCTTTTCACTAGTGATTTTGATATTAATATTGATACTAGCTCAGTTCAAATGAGAAAAGCATCAATGAAACTTTATTCTTATTTAAACAAAAAAGGCAGAAAATCTATACCAGAACTTATAGATAATGCCATTGTTAATATTATTTTACTAATTATGCTAGATGACGACAAAATAAATAAATTACATCGTGTTAAATATAATATACATTATTACACACATCTCGCTAAAAGGGCTCACGATGAAGGAGACCATCACACAGCTATTATTATTAAAGCGGCTTTGGAAAATACGGCTATTCGACGACTAAAGTTAAAAACAAATAAAACAGAAAAAAAAATTCTTCAAAACTTAGAAACAGATTACGGCACTTTTATGAATTGTAATTCAGAACATTTAAGATGTATATTATCTACAAAAGAAGAAGATGTCGAAAATTTTTTGCCATCTATTATGGTTTTGTTAATGCATCTTGATAAGACTCGAGAATATGCAAAAGGGTATAAGCAAATGGGTTTGGTTTCTGATAGACTTATTAATGTTCAATATCAATTAACACATATAGTTGAAGATTATTATAAACATTATAAGGATTATGATATGAATTTAATTGACCTTTATATACAAAATCCTCTTGATAACCCTATTATGCAAAAACAACCTTCAAAAGGTTTATCTGCAAAATTATATGATATATCTTATAAAATTCTACCTAATGCGTTGAAACATAGTGGTTTAAAAAGAACGAAAAACAACAAAAGTATATTAACTACTCATTAATATCTGGAAAAAGACCTATAACCTCTTAAATATCTTCTCCACGATATTTCTGAATTATTTAACATTGTTGTTGTTATGCCTGCTGGTCTCACCTCTTCTTCTTCCTCTTCTTTAACTATTGAATCTAAAACAAGTTCTCTATTTTTCCTTTCCAACTTATTTAAAATCTCTCTAATTTGATCTGCAGCACATCTTGTAGTTTCTTCTATCTTTTCCATTATATATTTATCTTTAAAAAATTGATATATAATAAACTCAGTTAGCGGTATTAAAATGCCCAAACTCTATAACGATTATCTTATAGGAACAACAAGATTTAATAATAAAACAGCTTCTGAAAATAAAAATTGGAGAGATAGACGTGAATGGAATGGCTGTATTTATGGAGTTCCTAAACTTATATGTAGAACAGTGCCAAATTCTATTCAGATTATTGTTATTGAAATGTTGAATTTAACGCCCGGTGGAAAAATTCTAGGATTTGGTCTAATTACTAATCTCACAAAAGCTGAGCATATTGCTCATATTTATTCAGATAAAACATATAATCGCTATATATATAACAGTGACTATCGTGTTGATATTAGTCAAATACCAGCACAATATAAAGAAGTAATTGAATATTTGGAATCTATATTATTTTATGGTAGCGGTCATATGAAACGTGGGCAAGGTATAACAACATTTAATAAGAAAAGAATGAAACAAGATTGGAAAAAAAAAGTTAATACGTTTTTTCGAAATTTATTTGTCCCTCTTTAACCTTATATGGAGAGAGAGGCTTGCCAATCTTGTTCAGTGAATGGAACCATATTCATTTTATTGCCAGTAGCTGATACCCATTTAAAAGGGCACTCAAAATACCTTTTTTTCATTCTTATTGATATGTTATCAGTAGTAAATTTTTCTGAGTCTGTATATAAACTTTGTGTTATCATTTTTACACATTGTTTATAATTTTTACTTACTTTCATTAATTCTTTATTGCAATATCTTCTTACATTATCTATTTTTGTTACTTCCTCTTGTAATGACCAAACGCAAGTTGATAGTTCATTTGAAGGATTAATATTATATATTGACATTATTGCTTCAGTGATAACATTATTAAATAGTTCATAAACATCCAAAATAGCCCTGGCTTTCATTTTGGCTGTATCGCGCGATGCTAGTTTTTTTTTCATATCCACCTCAGAGATTTCTTTTGCAAGATATTTAACTCGTAAATCTGTATTATCTGTATTTCTTTGAACTCGTGTCCTATAGTGAATCAACTCTACTTGACCAAAATGAATTGATGCACGATGCAAGCGCATTAAACTATTAATCAAATCTGGTGAACAAAATGTCAAGAATGTTCTTAGTCGATTTCTAAAAATATAATAACCCGGTATTCCACCACAATGAACGGCATTGGGATTATTAGTAGCACCTCCATTATTTCTCTGCCACTGATAGAAGTGGGGATTATGAACAACACCATTTACTTTTTGTCCTGTTTTCCAACTAAATGCGATATGGCATTGTGTGCACCACATTTGGTCACAACCACTTATCTTGTAAATAACAGCAGCACACGATGGACAATTTTTGGTTTCCTTTTTAAGCATCTCGGCTGTTTTTACACTATCTTCATTACATTCATGTTCAGCATCTTTATTATCACCTATAGGTTCCATACATCCTTTACATACAAATATCTTACATACACCACATTTCCATTGTGTGGAAAGAAATCCTCTACATCCATTTACAGGACAACCCTTCATGAAAACTCTTTTTTCTTTTGCTTCTTCACTTTTTCCTTCACCATAATTAAAATTTCCTCTACGATAATTTTCTATTTTTGCATTATTTTGTCGCATATTAGTTCTCATTTTATTCCACACCACTTCCAATTTAGCTATTTCTGTTTTTAGAGCTAGATTTTCCTGTTCTAAGGGTTGAATACTGAGATATTTTTCCACGTGTGGCATAGTTTCAGGCAAACGGGCTTTTTCAATATCAAATAAAAGTGCTTTTCTATGATGTTTATATTCTTTATCAATAAAAGACGAATTCAAATTTTTTCTGGCAAAAGCAAGATCCCAACTTTTATTACAATTCATACAGTGATAAGATGTGCTTTTACTCAGTAAGTAACGTCTAACACATTTTTTACAGGCTGAATGGTCACAATGTCCGCAAATAATGGGAGCACGTTCAGATTTAGTATAATCTTCGCAACATATAGAACATTGTGGTTTTACTTTCTTGTTTTTTTTTGACATACTAGTTACCTTATAGTTCATTTGTATACTATAATAAAGTATTTTTAATCTTCAATTTTAAATAAATAATTTTTTTGAATATATATATATATATATATGAGTATAATTACAGGATTACTTCAAAATATGGCACAAAATTTAACAGATGAAATAGGTAGTGGATTATACAAAACTCAAAATGCAAGTGTCCATTTAGCAAATAATATTTCTAGAGAAATGCATCACAGAACAATTGAAACAAGCATAAATAAAATTCCAATATATATTATAGTAGCACATTCTTCCCTTGATGTAAATTACCGTATGCCAAACTTTCCAAAACCTGGTAACGAAGAAGTTTGTCTCAACGGTGAACACGCCTGTTTTTTTACTAGTAATAATGGTATAAATGGTGAAAAAATACCTTCAAATAATTTAAAAAAATGGTTAGAAAATCAAGCGCGTTTTGTATATTATCCAACTCCACCAGGTGAAGCAGGAGGTTTACAGGTATGCCCCAAAGAAGAAAATGATAGACATATTTTGCAAAATAATATAAGAAATATACGAGCTAGTATTTTAACTGGTTCTAATTTTCTAGAGACTTTGCGAGATGATGGTATAACTGCTTATGGAACCGAAAAAACAATTGCAAGTGCTTTTCTTCCGGGAAGTTTTATTCCCGATAAAAAACATCAGTTTTTTGGAGTCCCACTTTCTTTTGGAGGTTTTGGTATTATCAAACTTAATAATACAGGTCAAAATTTAGATAAATCTATTGTGGAGATTGCAGATAGTAATGGCCATATTTTAAATAATGATGGGTTCTTTTATGCTTCAAATACTTCAGAAAAAACTCCTAGATGGATACAAGATATAGCCAATAGATCAGAGAATGACAACGAAATTTCTATGAGTGAGATAGTTAGAAAGGGTGGTGCTGGATTCTATATAAGTTTATCATGTAGTGTTTTAAATAGTAGTGTTTATCCTAATTGTAATTCGGCTATTCGTGACGAAGGCTTTCCTTTACAATTATTACCAATGGCTGTTGATAACCGCGATAAAACACCGTCTTTATATACTAATATAGCTCAATTTCACGATACTGTTATTGGACAATTTGATAGAAATATGCACGGGAACAATTTATTATGGCAAGATTTTTTTAAAAAAATACTACCAGATAGAGTTTCTAGAGGAAAAGAAACATTACAATTTGCTACGTTTGGTGAGTCTTTTGGAGACGGTTATGGTGCTTCTACAAGAAGAGCAAGGGAAAGACGATTGGAAAGTGGTGGAGTAGCTAGAACAAGAGGGATAATAACAAGAAATGGAGATTTGGCTGATAGTGGTGATTATTTACAATACATAATGAAATATGATAGAAAGGGCTGGAAACCTGGAGGACAAGGTCTTAGAAGAAGAAAAAAAATAAGACCAACAAGAATGTCACAGTATCAAGAGCAAGAACCATCTGTATGCAAACCCAATTCTACGAATGCCGCTTGTATTTTAGGAGCAACAGTTGTAGGGGGCAAACTAGGTGGAATTAAAGGTGCCTGTGTAGGAGCTGTGTGTGGTGCTGCTATGGTAGGAACCAAAAAACTATTGAATAAGAAAAAAGAAAAAATTAATGGTGGGAGAAGGAAAAAGACAAAAAAACGTCGTAGAAAAAAGGGTAAATCAAGGCGTAGAAAACGCACAAGAAGAAGAAAAAAACATTAATATATAGTTAAAATCTAACTATATATTATATGGCATCCAATGGATTAAGAAGGAGAAGAAATACTGGCGCTACTAATAATAATGCTAACACTATGACAGCTGACGAATATGCATCTAAACACGATTTATATGGTCCTATTTCTAGAGAACTTTTAGTAGACCCAGTTAGAATACGGGAAGACGACGGGAAGGCTTATGAAAGAATAGAAATAACAAAATGGCTTAACTCTAAATTTACCAGTCCAATGACGAGAAAACCAGCAACTGTAGCTGATTTAGTTCCAGCTCACGATATTCAACAAGAAATAACAGAATTGGTAAAAAGATATCCTAATGCACAAATTGTTAGAGACTGGTTACAGAACCAACCTGCATGGTATACACTAGCTATTCAAAGAATTAGAAATACTGTGGCACCCATATCTCACGCAATGTCAAGAGCGGAAGAAGCTGTTCGACAAGTAATGCCATCAGTAGAAACTTGTGCACAATGTTGCGCTAAAACGGTTGAAACAGGAGCTGGTGCTGTTGTAGGGGGTGTTGCTGGTGGTTGCGCAGGTTGCATTTGTACAGTTGCTTTGTCAGGAGAAGCCGAAGAGGCCGGCACTACAATGACTGATGAAGAAAAAGCGGCTCTTATGGTAGCAGCAGTGCCAGCAGGAATGGTTATCGGAGCAGTGACAGGAGCTTATTTAGGACCTGAACGTTGCGCAACTTGTGTGGGCGCAGCTTGCAGAGATTTTTGCAGTACGATTGGAAAAGATAATGATAATTATGAGGGCGGAAAAAGAAAAAGAAAGACAAGAAAAGGTAAACGAAAGAAAAGACGGAAAACTCGCAAACGCAAACGCAAACGTAAAAGAACCATAAAAAAGAAGAAAAGAAAAGGCAAAAAATCAAGAAAACGATAAATAATGCCTTTTAGAATGATTTTTAATTACTAATCTCTCTATTTCTTCCAATCCAAAATAATCTGATACCCATTTTTCATTTATTTGTTCAGGCTCTACATCCATATCCTTAGATATATCTGGAATCATTTCAAAAATATACTTTTCCAGATATTTCATACGATATCTTGTTGTTGAAAAAAGAAATAGTGCAAGCTTTGTAGAGAGATAAGCTTTTAAAATTCGAAACTCTCTATCTGTTTTACCATATATTACATAATTATCTCTATTAGAAATGCCATAATCACCATTAATATCATAAAAAGGAAATCCATACATTTTATGCGCCAATACAAGTTTTTTAGTATTAGAAAACACACAAGATTTGTTGCTATAATTTGTTACTAGTTGGGGTGTGGTTTTGTTTTTAATATGACAGGTTTTAATATTTGAATGAGGGAATATTTCACTTTCTGTATCTGAAAAGTTAATAGAAGGATGAGGCATATTTGTTTTTTTAACTACTACTGGCCCCAATTTTCGCAAATGTTGTTGTAATTTTGTTAAAATAGATGCGCCACATAAAGGTATTGAAGTATCGATTTTGAATTTAATATATTTATGGTATGTTTTATCATAAAGATTTGCTACATTCTTCCTATTACGAATTTTTATTAACGTAAAATAACAAGTAGGAGTCTGTGCGTATCCGTGAAAAATTCTATTTGTTTCATTACTCGTTAATGTATGTAATTTTCTGATATGATATTGTGTTATAACCTTATGCATTGAATGATCACGCTTTAACCAGATAGATGGTGTAATCATTGCTAAAGTTCCTTTTTTGCACAATGCATCTATAGATTTATTAATAAAATGCATCCATACAGATTTACCATCACCTCGTTTATCAATGGCCTTATTAGTTGGAACCTTTACTAAGCCCCCCACATTAAAAGGTGGATTTCCTACTATAAAATCAAAACCTTTTCTCTCTACAGCAAGAAAATCTTCATGAAAAATATTAGCATTTTTACCAAAAATAGTGCGTAATTCAGGTATATAATCTCCATTTAATTCTACCATAAAAAGCATATTTTCTATAATATGATTATGTCTCATATTTTCATCAGGAAAAATAAATTTCAGTCCTTCAAATAATTTTTTGTATAAATAAATCATAAAATAACCTCTTCCACAACAAGGATCTAACCATCTTGCTTGTAGATTAGAGAATTGTGATATGGGAATTAAATCTAATATATTTTTAATAAGACGAAAATCGGTAGAAACTTCACCATATTGTATTTTATATTCACTAGGCACATCAAATTTCTGAGGATATTCTTGAATCACAATGTTTTTTATAGACATTTGATAAAATCTTGCATTTTATTTTATCAAACTTAACTAATTAAATAAGTCTATTGTTTGTTGAACAACAGGTCTGTACCATTTTCTAAATCTATGTTTTTGCTTACTTAATTTTTCTAAGGGAAACCAAGCAGCCTTATCTTTTTCATAAAGTCCATTATGTGCGAACACTTTTTCTGGTTCATTTTTTAAAGCATTTTTATATATTTTTCTAAGTTCATATGGCAACGTTTTATCATAAGGAATAAAAACCAAAAATACTGTATATATTCCTTTCCCATCATCATACACGACTTTATCTAATAAATTTCCTTTAATCAAATTTTTTATGTCTTGTTTATTACCTAGAATACCAGCTGTTTCTTCCCAACCTTCTCTAATAGCTGTTTTCTGGGCTGATTCATCTTTTTCTCTTCCGCCACCAAAATCACTCCATTTTCCTTTATCATATTTACTAGAAGCTTCTACGCTTTCTCGTCCATATAAAAAATAAATTTTATTTTTATACACTGTAACTGGTAATATACCGGCTCCCATTATATATACATCTGATATATTCTTAAATATAATTAAAGCAACTTTAATTGTCCAACCAATTTATCTATTTTATCTGATTTATCTGGTCCTACATAACCTACTGTAATACTTCCAGGAGATACTTCAGTTCTACCAGCATCAACAACATATCCTGAGTGAATACCTTTTCTTTCTGCAATATGACAAACTGTTTGTAATGTTTTAAGCTGGGCTTTTACAGCTATAATTGTTTCGCCTTCTGTTTGCCATTTATAAAAGAAGTTTGTTTTTGCATATGCTTTCACTGTTGCTTCAACCATAGCATGTCCTGTTTGAGCTACAATTTTACCTTTACTCATATTTAAATCAGAATTTACAATAATAGCCATTTTGAAAGACATTTTAATTTATAATAACAATTAAAATATAATTTAAATCAATTTTATTGATAATAAGATTCTTTAAAATTATTATATACATAAAGTCTTCCCCCAGAAGGTCCAGGTAAAGAACCTGCATCTACAACACTTTTTCGTTTACCATCAGCAGAAATAGCTACACCCTTCCAATAACCTATACTACCAGGTAAATTATTTTGTATCCAGGTCTCTCCAAAATTATCAGAAGTCCATATCTGTCCTGCTGTGGCACCTGAGCCAGCAATGATATGTTTTCCATTGGCGGAACAAGCAATTGAAATCCATTTTTTCTGTGGTGAACCTTGGCATATTACCCAATTTGCTCCACTATCTCCAGATCTATAAATACGACCACCATTGATATTTACGTTATTGTCAGCAGCATAAATAACTATTCCATCATCAGAACACGCTATACCATACCATTTTATTGAATTAGATACAGGTATTCCTGTAGCAGCGCCTATTAAAGACCAATTTTGTCCATAATTAGTTGATTTATACATACGGATAGCAGTATTATTACTTCTTTCTCCTATATACGCTATTTGTCCACTTCCACTACTCGCAACACTATACCATTCTGCATTTGAAGATGATAGATTACTTACATTAGACCAATTTTGTCCAAAATTGGTTGATCGAACGCAAATACTGTTAGTAGAAATACTAGTTTTTGACCTTGTAACAATAACATATTGTCCGTCATTTGATGAAGTAACTTGTTCGAATGCACCACCAGCTTGCGGTGTTACAGAAGAGTTCCACGTATTTCCCGAATCCAATGAATAAAAAAGTACACCAGTCAATCCCCCAATAGTTCCATTATTAGCAATAAGTTTTGTTCCATCCGATGATGCTGATATACTATTCCACCAAGTGCTAATAGCTGTTTGTCTCCAGGTTACACCACTATCTTCAGATATAAATATAAAAGAGCCTGAAACAGGTGCAAATATTTTAATACCATCACTTGACATTGTAACATCTGCCCACGCTTTTGCTCCTATTTTTGCTATTTTCCAACTATATTTATCCGAATCATTGCAACAAGCACCCGTAATGCCAGTAGGTGTTGTATAAAAAGGTCTCAGAGAACGTCCAATACCCGCTTTTGTGCTTATACCGCTTCCTATTGGTGCATAATTATACATATAATTTTTCTTTGTATCGTTCCCTTTTAAGTCAACAGCACTGCCTGTTAAGCCAACATACGTTAAAAATTTATCTGTTTCACAATCATCATATTTTCCAAATAAATGATTATTTGGATCAATCCAAACTCCAGAACCATCTAAGGTTCCGCCAGGTGCATCTGTTGCACCTGCACCACCATCATTATCTAATCTATCGGCTATCCAACCATTACTATTAGATAAATAAGCCATTGTTTGCGCCCCATTTGCTAGTGGACCTCGAATAGGTAATCCTCCACCATTAAATATAGTTCCATTTGCGTTCCACGTTTCTGGTCCACCGGGTTCGGACATTCCATTACAATTGCAATCAGAAATAAGAGCAGAACCTTTTGCCATACTTCTTGCTAGTTCATAATTTCTAAAATTTATAACATTACCGCAAATATCAAAACGAACAGTTCCTGTATAATTAGCACCAGACCCTGTGCATTTATTAGCTACACCCAGCATATGACGATATATATTTTTCGCTTTTACATTAGATGTTCTATCACTAGATGATAACTTTGGATTTTTTCTACTGAAGACATTCATATATAAATGATAATAATATAAATTTTATATTATTATTTAGACTTAAGGGTTACAACAGGTTGCGC
>Ga0209091_10002705_pt1 | contig 14784 bp, 18 predicted proteins | sample ArcticOcean_MG_C_6_FD_187438 | JGI IMG/M metagenome (GOLD analysis project Ga0209091, IMG submission 187438) | Marine microbial communities from western Arctic Ocean - ArcticOcean_MG_CB8_128 (SPAdes) (version 2) | ecosystem: Environmental > Aquatic > Marine > Oceanic | place: Arctic Ocean...
CCTAAGTTAGACGGTGAAAGAGATCAGAGCTTATCAAAATTTCCTAAGTTAGACGGTGAAAGAGATCAGAGCTTATCAAAACTTCCTAAGTTAGACGGTGAAAGAGATCAGAGCTTATCAAAATTTCCTAAGTTAGACGGTGAAAGAGATCAGAGCTTATCAAAACTTCCTAAGTTAGACGGTGAAAGAAATCAGAGCTTATCAAAACTTCCTAAGTTAGACGGTGAAAGAAATCAGAGCTTATCAAAACTTCCTAAGTTAGACGGTGAAAGAGATCAGAGCTTATCAAAACTTCCTAAGTTAGACGGTGAAAGGGAGCAGAGCTTATCAAAACTTCCTAAGTTAGACGGTGAAAGGGAGCAGAGCTTATCAAAACTTCCTAAGTTAGACGGTGAAAGGGATCAGAGCTTATCAAAACTTCCTAAGTTAGACGGTGAAAGGGATCAGAGCTTATCAAAACTTCCTAAGTTAGACGGTGAAAGAAACCAGAGCTTATCAAAACTTTCTAAGTTAAACGATGAAGGGGGCAGGGAGGTAATCGAAGGGAAATATGTAGATCTTGGAGACAAAGATCAAAAAATTAGCAGAAGAAATTATACGGCAGTAGTCCCTCCTAAGTTCAGGGAGGAGATGAACGAATCTAGAATATATTCAGAAAATCAGGGCTTATCAAGTCATGCAGGAGTTCTAAAGAATAACGAACTTGTTAGTGGTGAAAAACATGAATTATTTCAGCCTAAAGAACGCTTAGAAATTTTGGAAGCTAATAATAAAGGATTATCGTCTAAAAATAAATCTACTAATGAGAGGCCGAAGGCTGAAGAACCTAAAATCTCCGAACCTCGGGGAAAAAGCGAACAACAGTATACGTCTTTTGAAAAACTTTCTCCTGAAGCCAAATATTTGACAAGAAGCTATAGTGATAGTGAAGCAAAGAATATTGATAATGAAGCTAATAATTATAATAAAAATCAGCAAAACTCATATCTGACTAATGAGAATAAATACGGCATGCCTGATAAAGGAAATGGCGGTTCTGTAAATCAGCCGGCAGAAGCGTTTGGAGGGAAATATGAATTTAAAGAATTATCAGGGAAAAGCTACACTGAGCCTAAAATAAATAATTCTGTTGAAATTTTGATAAAGAACGAAAAAATAGCACCAAAAGCTGACTTACTAAGAGAAACTGGAATAAGTCATAATTTGGCTCAGACAAATATTGATTCCAATATAAGCGGTGTAAAAAATCAGAGTATAGAAGTTGCTAACCAGGAACTATTTTCGAGTAATCAACTAGAAAAACTTCCGGTGTTAAACCGATCCGAAATATTATCAAAGCCGGTTTCAGTGTCAAATTTTAACTCAGAAATTCGGGAATCAATTGTTGGCCAACTCACTAAATCCGTAAATGGCGTGTCAAAATTCAAGGTAGCGCTATATCCAGAGAATTTTGGCAAAGTAAGTGTAGAAATAAGCTATTCAGAAAGTGCGGGTTTAAAGATTAATATGATAGGGGATAACCCTGAGGCTACAAGGGTACTAGAACAAAACCTACCAAGCTTAAGGGAAAATTTACAAAGTGAGAAGCTGAGTGAATTAATTGTAAATTTAAATAATAACCGGGAATCTCAGGGATTTAATAATAAAAATAACAAGTCAAAGAATGAAAATGATGGAGATAACGCGGGAAAAGAGCCTGCTTCTGTAGAGTTAGTAGAGTCTAGTTCTACACACATCCAAGAAAATTTGACCTTAGGTTCGGGTAACGGGCTTGACACATATGTATAAACTTAATTTTGCTAGAAAATCTAATTATTAGTAGTCGGGGAAATAAATTATGGCTGACGAAAAGATAGAAAAGAAAGAAGCAATTAGCAGAAAAACATTGCTGATAATAGCTGCCGCGTGCTTGGGTTCTATATTGCTAGTGACAGGAATTTTAATCGGCATTCTGTTTCTAACTGGAGCTTTTGATAGTGACGATGAAATTATTCGGCGGTTAAATGCAATAGAGGGGGGAGGTGCAGAAATAGGCTCTGAGTCAGAAGTAAATGCGGGTGAACCAGCATTACTAGAGCTGCCAGACTCAAATAGATTAGATACTTTGTATCATCAGTTTGCACAAGTTTTCATAGTAAATGTATCGAATTCCAGAAAAGTCATGCAACTGAATTTGACGATAAGTACTCATTATGATCAGGTGGTAATTGAGAATATTATGAAACATGAGTTAGCTGTTAGATCTGCCATTTTAGATCATTTGTCTTTCGTGACGGAAGAACAAACATTAGAGGTCGGTTTTCGTCAGAAAATGGGCGACGAATTAGCGCTGGTTGTAAATTCAGAGCTAGAGAGAGCTGAAGGCTTCGGTGGTATCGAACGGGTACTATTTACTGAATTTCTTATGCAGTAACCGCTGAATAATTTAAATATATTAGGAATCGAGATGACAAATAAAGGCGCAGGTCTCACAGAAGAGGAGCTTTTAGCTATCGCTGATTCTATGAATGATTCAGCTTCTGATGTAATTAATGCCTCGGGTAATTCGTTACCGGTCAGTCATGATTTAGCCAGAGAAGATAGTGCTCTAGGCTTTAATCAGGCTGCGGTAGATTTAGTTAATGAGAGGTTTGCTCGGCAGGTAAGAATGGGTTTGATAGAGGTTTTACGTACGACCCCAAAAATAGCCATTAGTAAAGTTGAAAATAAAACTTTTCGAGAGAGTACAGAAAAGTTAGTGGCACCATTGGCTATAAGCACGGTTAAGATGGACCCTCTCAGAGGAATTAGCCTTGTTATTATTGACCCGAAAATAATATTTTCGACACTAGATAGCTTCTTTGGTGGTTTTGGAAAGGCTATAGATGATTTGTCAGCAACACGAATATTTACTCCGACTGAAGATACGATTATAAATTTGTTAATGAATATTATTTTGGGATCTTTGAAAGAAGCTTGGGCTCCGATTTTGAACGTGGAATTCCAGCGGGTAAGTACGGAGGTTAATCCGGCTTTCGCGCAAATAGCTGATGAATCTGACTCAATGCTGGTTAGCCATTTCGATTTTATTTTGGGCGATAAAGAAGAGGGATTTATTCAGATCATACAGCCATTTTCTCTCTTGAAGCCAATCAGAGACCTGTTGCGCAGTAGACTCGTGACTACAGATGATGAAAATGAGCAAACAATAAAATGGGCTAAAGATCTTCGTGGTGCATGTGAAGATGTACCTTTAGAATTATCGGTGAAAATAGCTGAATTTGATTTAACATTTGGTGAGCTTGAGTCTTTGGAAGTAAACCAAGTACTACCTATTGAGCTATTTGAGAGCGCTGAGGTTGATATCCATCGTTCCGCGGCTTTTTTGGGTGTAGTTGGTGAATTAGATGGTAAGGCAGCTATAGAACTAAAAACGACGAAAATTACAGAATTTGATTAATTTGACTTAATTACCTGGAGAATAAATGAATGTCAGAAGATGATGATAATGCCGGCAACGAATCAGATGTCCTACTTCAAGGTGCTAAAGGTGCCGATATCGCTGAGAGCGATGGTAGTACCGGGTCTTTTGAAAATTTAAGTTTGGATTCAGACCTATTGAAAAACATCCCGGTGACGATAACCGTTGTAGTAGGTAGTACCTCGTTGCCGATAAAAGCCTTGATGCAACTTACGCAGGGTTCGGTTGTCGAGTTGGACCGGCTTGCGGGTGAGGCTCTAGATTTATTAGTTAACAATACGCTTGTTGCGCAGGGGGAAATTGTTCTCGTTAATGAGCGATATGGTATCAGGCTTACGCAAATCGTGCCTAAAAGCGCTAGATTGAAACTTAATGAGACAACAAAATAGTTTAAATTTTAGACTCAGTTACGGGTCAAATAGTATCAATTCTATAGTTCCAAAGTAGAACACTATCGGTAAATGAGATGGATATTTCAAGCACGGTTAGGATGATTTTTTCCCTAATTGCGGTTTTTTTATTGTTACTTCTCTTCCTTTATTACTTGCGCCGAGCACGACCGACGGGGTTCTCTCAGAATACAGGGAAAATAGAAATACTAGACAAAATATATTTAGACTCTAATAAATATTTGATGCTGATTCAAGTTAGTGAACGTCAATCTCTGATAGCAATAGCTGGCGAAAAAGTGGAACATTTATGGACTGAGCACATCAACGAATTGCCCAGCATAGATGCCCGACACTCATGAGAGCAATTTAAATGGGTATAGTAAAAACTTTTTTTAGAGCACTAACGCTGGAAAAGTGCAAAAAAAAATTTGCGATAATAAGCAAATTATTTATTATCGGATTATTCACCATAGCTGCTAGCCCTGCTTTTTCTCAGACAGGCGTTCCGCTTCTAAACATAAATGAAAATCCCGCCGGAGGGACCGATTATAGTTTAACACTTCAAGTCGTTATCTTAATGACTGTGTTAACATTGCTGCCTTCGTTGTTAATAATGATGACGTCTTTCGTTAGAATCATTATAGTCATGTCGCTACTCCGTCAAGCGATAGGAACAGCTCAAACTCCGCCAAATATAGTTCTTGTTGGCATATCTCTTTTCCTTACTTTTTTCATAATGTCACCTATTCTACAAACAGTGTATAACGACGCTATTATTCCTTATGTCGAGGAGGAAATTCTTGCTGAGCAAGCTATTGATATTGCGTTGGACCCTATTCGGACATTTATGATTACTCAAACTCGCGAAGACGATCTAATAATATTTTCCGATATTGGGGGATATGTTTATGATGGGGTGGAAGAGAATATACCGCTAAACATATTAATTCCGTCTTTTATGACGTCTGAGCTTAAAACTGCTTTCACAATTGGCTTTATAATTTATATACCATTTGTGGTTATCGACCTTATTGTTGCAAGTGTCTTGATGTCCATGGGAATGATGATGCTTAGTCCAATGATGATATCTATGCCCTTTAAGCTGATGCTATTTGTTCTAGCAGATGGCTGGATACTTATTATGCAGTCATTGACATCAAGTTTTGCTCTTTGAGGGACATTGATATGGCGGAAAATAGCTAATGGATTCTTCGGATGTTATAACCCTCGGTCAGGAAGCTCTCATGGTAGCAGCTTTAATTGCTGGCCCTTTGCTATTAGGTATTCTTTTTGTTGGAGTATCGATTGGACTAATACAGGCGGCAACATCAGTACAGGAAATGACTTTAAGCTTCATACCAAAATTGATCATTCTCGTTTTGCTTCTTTTTCTAATAGGGAATTGGCAGATAAACGTTTTAGTAGACCATTTTCAAAACCTACTAATGAATATTCCAATTTATTTGCAATGATAAATATCCTAGTCTCGGAAATAGCAAACTATTTCTATGCTTTTCTTCTGCCATTTGTCCGCATTTCGGCGTTCACCCTCACTGCACCTATGTTCAGTCTTAATGCTTTTAATATTAGATTTCGAATAATAATTGCCACAGTGTTAACAGTGTTGGCAGTTGATTTAGTTGAATTTAACGCTGAGTTAGTAAGTATAGATAGATTAATTACACTCTTATTAGTTCAATTGTTTTTGGGCCTAATTTCAGGCTTTATTTTGCAAGTAATTAACGGAGCAATAACCGTTGCCGGGCAAGCTATCTCTAACGCTATGGGCCTAGGAATGGCGAATTTAATTGACCCAACATTAGGTAATGTTCCAGTTATCTCGCAATTTTTAGTTATTTTATCAACTTTAATATTTATAATATCAGATGGGCATTTAGTATTAATTCAGATACTTATGGAGAGTTTCACCATTTTCCCTGTTGATCAAACCTTTTCCCTTAATATTATTTATGAACTTCTTATTGGGTGGACTCCTCTGCTTTTTATGGGAGGTTTGTTGCTAGCTTTACCTATCCTTATTTCGGTTCTTCTTGTGAATGCGGGCCTCGGTATGATTACTAGGTCAGCGCCAGCGCTGAATATTATATCGGTTGGATTTCCAGCAATATTAATTGCTGGAATTATAATGCTAGTTTTAGTACTCCCTGGAATGGTGCTGCGAATAGATTCTTTTTGGCGTGATGGCTTCAGTGTTTTAGTCAATTTATTTGAGGGGCTGTAATGTCTGAAGATGATAGCAAAACAGAAGAGCCGACGCCTAAAAAATTAGAAAAGACTAAAGAAGAAGGACAATTTGCTAGGTCGCAGGACCTTTCTGTAGCGGCGCTAACTATTGGTGTGGCTATCGTACTTTATTTCGTTGGAGGGGAAATGGGGCGCAGTATTATATCGGCGCTACAAGAAGCATTCGTATTTGATTCCAGAGTTATTACGGACTCATCACTTGTTCCGCCTTTATTTGGTTCGCTTCTGTTAAGAGCACTATTGTCTATTTCTCCTATTTTTGCGGTGACGATTTTTCTTGCATTTGGGGCTGCATTTTTGGTCGGAGGAATAGGGTTCTCAATTAAGGGATTTCTCCCTAAGGCATCTAAGCTCAATCCATTGAAAGGCTTAGCGCGAATGTTTGGGGTGAAAGGCTTAGTTGAGTTATCGAAAGGGTTGGTAAAGCTAATAGTTATTGGCGCCATTGTTATGGCTGTATTAACTATATATTACGAAGAAATATTTTCCCTCACAGCTCTAGATGTATATACCGCTACTAGTCGAGGACTTTATATTCTAGGCATTGGAGTTTTGCTTATATCTTTATCGCTATTGATAATTGCTGCTATAGATGTTCCGTATCAAATTATTTCTTTCAAGAATAAGCTAAAGATGTCAATCCAGGAAATTAAAGATGAATATAAAGATACTGAAGGTAAGCCGGAAGTAAAGCAAAGGATTCGCCAGAAGCAGCGTGAAATTGCAATGGCATCTACTCTAGATGCCATAAGTGAAGCGGATGTTATAGTAACAAATCCGAGTCATTTTGCTGTTGCTCTTTCTTATGCCGTTGGAACTGATGAAGCACCAAAAGTTATTGCTAAAGGGGCTGATTTTATGGCTCAAAAAATAAAAGAGATAGCAGAGAAATCAGGTGTTGTTATATTTGAGCAGCCCCAACTCGCTAGAGCATTATATTTTACTACTGAAATCAATCACGATATTCCGAGAGCCTTATTTGAGGCGGTCGCCGAAGTTATTGCATATGTTTTTAAGCTAAATTCATTTAGTGGGAATGGTCAAAGTGTGAAGAAACCAATTCTAAAAATCCCATCGGAGATGAACTTTGATGGAAGTGGTAAAAGACCGGATGAATGAGCAGCATTCAATTGGAATAATTTATTTGATTTCAGATAAGGTATGTTCTGAATTATAGAACCCTTTGGAAAATTTGATAATGCGACTAGAAAACTATCTTACCTAAAAGGAGATAATCTCTTGCCAGATAAAGCGTCAGGAAAAACTTCTAATATTCGGAATTCGGCTAAAGATAAAAGCATAAAATATAACAAGAATGCTGTATCAAAAGAGAAAGTATTGTTGGGGAAAAAGCCTAAGAAATCTGCTGTAAAGAAAAAGCCTAAAGCGATTAAGGTCGCGTCTAAAGAACCATCACAATTGATTATTGAAATTGAAAATAATTCTGATAATGCGGAGCTTATTGAGATGAAGGGTGATAAGCCTACATCAAAAAGGGAAGAAAAAATATCTTCAGATTTAGATAGGGAATCTTCTCGCTATTTGGAGCCCTATGATGAAGGTGTTTTATTTCTTTCTGATAGACATAAATCTATGATAAGTGATGTAGTTTCTTGTTTAAAATCAAATTCTCCATTTTGTTTTTTAGGCTCAGAACTGGCGTCTTATCGTGAGTACTATAAAGAAATTGTAATAGATCACCTTAAGATTAAAGAAAAAATTGAGTTGTTATATTTTGACCCAAAATTCGGAGATGATTTGTCAGTAATTATAAATAGGGAGCTAGAAGGCATTGATATATCCCTTGTAGGAGCGCTGAATTCAAGTATACAGCGGAAGATACTAATAATTGATAATGAGAATTACACAAAAAATTTGGATTGGGAATTAATCGATTCTCTTCGGTTAGAATTAAAAGCAGTAAACATTGGGGTCTTCGGCGTAGCCCCTACTTTTTCGCGAGAAAAAGCCAAAGCTATCTCAGTTGCCTCCAATTTTAAAAACTGTTATTTCCCGGCATTAGATAAAGCTGAGGTTAACGAATTGAACGAATATATTTCTAAGGATTCTTGTAATGCTAATCATCTTGAAACTTTAAACAGCCTTTTAGTGAATGATCTAGAAAAAGGCTTAAGTGCTAAAAAGTACACCTTAGGAGGAAGTGACGGATTTTGGCATACATTGCGCAAATATATCGCACGCAAGTAAGGAAAACGCGTTATTTAGATTAAAGATATAATTCATTTTTAAAATACAATATTTTTCGTGATTACTAATTTCTATAACGTTCCCGGATTTTATTTTTTTCTATAGTTCCTATTTTATTTTGGATTAGCTGTTCAGAAGTAGTTACAAATTCTCCATGTTATGCCTCTTAACCTACACTTCTACATTCTTTAAGATAGACTCTCTGGTAGCTGAGTTACCTACAAAGGCATTATTTGAAACTTCGATTCTGCCTAGGTTATTACTCTCGAGTAATGGCTGTTGGTTCTGATTCAATTCATAACCCACTAGGGCCAAGGACAGCACCACGGCTATCTTTGTTAGATATTTCATCGCAATTTCCAGAATCGACGCTTAATTTATCGACCAGCTAGCCTTCATATTGAGAATTTCTACCGCCTTGATAGGCCTCGAACCGTTCATTCATTATAGTACGTAAAGGAGTGAGTTGGGTTCATGGGGTATACGGTGCAGCGTAGATTGAGTGCATTGCGCGCCCATAAAAACTTATCGATGAAAACTGTCAATTGGAGCTAATCAGATGGTATTGAATGGCTTAGTAATTTTGTCCTTATGTGACACTATTTGTAACACTCGGGCATTTTGAATTAAATAATATCTATAAATATTATTAAATTAGAGATATTTTCTAGTTCTCCCCACCCCACCAAATACTATTCCAGTAAATTCGAAAGAACGCAGTAGAAGTCGTCAAAGCTCTATAGTTTAGAGTTTTTGTGCGATATGATTCTAATAATTCGACTTGTTGCATAACTAACACAAATTAACTAACGGTATCGATAATGGCAAAAAGACATGCAATCCGGTTTGGGGACTATATCCAGGCGATGGTAGTGGATACGCAACAGGTTCCATTCGAAGAGTTGATGCCTGAACCTCTTTTTGATCGTCATGGTAATGAACACCCACAGCCTGTTCCTAAGATGAAGCTCGGCGGTGGTGATGTTGTCAAAGTTCTGCAGCCTTACGTATCAACACGATTCATTGACCAAGCCCGCGCGGTTGTTCCATTAGCAATTTATCTCGCTCTGTTTCAATATATTGTTCTGCAAACCCCTGTAATGGATGCTTCGATTGTCGCTGGCGGATTATTCGCGGTAATGATCGGTCTAATGATGTTCATGGAAGGGCTGAAGCTGGGTCTCATGCCATTCGGCGAGGTGATTGGCAACACATTGCCGCGCAAGCTTCCGCTTGCCGGCGTACTTTTCATCGCTTTCTTGCTTGGCATTGGTGTGACGTTCGCTGAACCGGCAATCGGAGCACTTCAGGTTGCGGGCTCCATTGTTGATCCAGAGAAGGCGCCATATCTATATACTTTGCTCAACGATAGAGGTGGCGCAACCGTTTTGGTGGTTGGTTTGGGCGTCGGCTTGGCTGCCGTTCTTGGGACAGTGCGATTTTTGCGGGGTTGGAGCTTGAAGCCCCTAATTTTCATGACAGTAACACCAACATTGGTTCTCAGCGTGATTGCGTGGAACCACCCAGAACTCACCAAAATTGTTGGCTTAGCATGGGATGCCGGTGCAGTGACTACAGGCCCTGTAACTGTTCCACTCGTGCTCGCACTTGGTGTTGGGGTCGCTTCTGCTGCGGGCAAAGGCGCAGACTCGTCGCTATCTGGGTTTGGAATCGTAACCTTGGCCTCGATATTCCCAATTTTAGGTGTTCTCTGCCTCAGCTTTTACACAGCATACACTGTGCCTCCTGAGGCAATTATTGCGCGCGCAGCCGAAATTAAGTTAGCGGCAGAGATGGCTACAAGCCAGCCGGAATGGTACGAAATGACCCCTTGGACAGAGGTTATTCTTGGCGTGCGCGCGATTGTTCCTCTCGTTATTTTCTTGATGATTGTTTTGTTCGTCGTCTTGCGTGAGAAGATGAAGAACGCATTTATTACGTACTACGGCATCATTATGGCTGTTGTGGGAATGTGTATTTTTAATGTCGGATTAACGTACGGTCTTGCAAAACTTGGCGATCAATCAGGCGGTCTAATTGCGGGCGCCTTTACGTCTATTGACGCGATAACAGCGAGCCCTCTTTACAGCGTTTCTGTGGGTGTGGCGATTGCAGGGTTGTTCGCATGGGTTTTGGGGTTAGGGGCGACACTGGCTGAACCTGCATTGAACGCGCTTGGTATGACCGTTCAAAATTTAACTAACGGCGCCTTTAAAAAATCAATGTTGATGGGAGCGGTGGCGTTCGGTGTGGCGACTGGCCTTATGCTTGGAGTTCTAAAACTTATTTTTGATTTTCATATCATGTATATTTTAATTCCAGGCTACACACTCGGGCTGATATTAACGTTGCTTTCAACCGAAGAGTTTGTGAATGTCGGATGGGACTCTGCTGGTGTGACTACGGGGCCGGTCACGGTGCCGCTTGTACTTGCTATGGGGCTCGGATTCGGCAATGCTATGGGTTCCACGGAAGGCTTCGGCATCTTAGCCACAGCATCAATTTGTCCAATCGTGGCAGTCTTGACCCTTGGTTTATATGTTCAGTTTAAAGTGAGACGAGAAGAACGCCAAATAGCAAGAGAGTTTGCACTAGAAGGAGAAATTGCATGAAACGCTCATTTACGACCTTGACTGATGCAACGCTAATCACTGCCGTTGTGCAGAGTGGGTATGGTGAGGTGATAACAGATGCCTTGCTGGAAATCGGTATTCAGGGATCAACAATTCATGCTGCGATGGGCGTTGGTATTCGGGAACGCTTGGGAGCTCTCGGCGTCGCTGTTGATGCTGAGCGTGAGGTTGTCAGCGTAATGGTGTCGAGTGACGAAGTTGATCGAATTTTCGAAAGAATTTTTTTGGCCGCGAAGCTTGACGTGCCAGGGATGGGATTTATGTATGCGACACCGTTGTTACAGGCGGCTACATATGTGCCCCCTTCAATTCTGTCTAAGTATGCTGGTCAATAACCATGTCGTTACCAATACTTAAACGAGATATCCGTAAGCATTACCTTGACTACACGTGGTTGATATCGGGCGTGTTATACGAGGGTGGCACAGACGTTTTGATCCCAGAATTAATGAAAAGAGGGATTAATGAGGTGTGTTTTTATAACGTAGCAGGATCCCCAATAGGCAGAAAATCAGTAGCTGGTGTTGCTGATTCGTTTGACGTCGAACAATTTCATGTTGTTGTGTCTGCGGATCAAGCTGAAAATATCTTTGATTATATCTATCGTTTCTGCGATTTATCGCGCCCGAATAAGGGATTTATAAACATGAACAAGTTGTCTCGTTCGACGCAACTGGATCTTCCAGACCTAAACGATATTGCGAATGAAGAGATATCCGACTAACTAGTAGGTGACCTAATGGCCAATGAATCAGAATTAGAATTAGTAGAAGAGAATAAGATCGGGATCCGGATGAATAAGCGACGGATTTTTGAGCTTGAAGCTGGAGTATCAACGACACATGCAGAATTAATGCTTTTGTTAGCCGATATTGAAGAAAATCGAGCGCTTCTGAATAGAAATTTTACCTCCTCGTTCACGGGAAATAGAGCGATTGTGGTCGATAACGTGAATGATCTCTTTAACTCGCGTTTAATAATGATCGATTCGCTTGATCCCAAGACTGACGTTGAGTCGAATTTCCAGACTATGCTTTCTAACGCTGTCAAGGTTGACCAGCTTGAAAATAGGGCGGAATTAAACGGAAAATTAAGCGAAATCATCGGCCGAGTGCAAGAGGTCAACGTGATGTGGCAAGCGATCAATACGCTAGTTGCTGAGGCTAACGAGGCCGTTGTTGAGCAGGTAGATGCGATGATTTCTGAGAATGCAGAGTGGGTTGACGGCGAATTGATAAGCAAGATGAGCTCTGCCGCGGCTAATTCAAACAAACAAGGCGTGGGTGTAAATCAAGACCGCTTGGATAAGCTGATTGATAGTTCACATATTGCTGAAGATTCGACAGCAGTAATATTGAAGCGGGTCAGTTCAGTTACTAAATCTATTCTTGAGTCTGGAGAAGATATCTCGAGGCGACGTGATGCGATTCAAGCGGATCGCGAACGAGTAATCGCTAATCAAAGACGTACAGCTGACATGATAATCAAACCCTAAATACGGGTCTTTAGAAGCTTAGAGGCAGGCCCATCAGTTCTGTGCAATAGGAGCTGAAAACTACGGTATTTTTACTCTGACCCCGAATTTACTAGCTGGTCTGGCAGTCTCTTCGATTGTTTATGTTGTAAATGGATTTGGTACACTCAGCCCGTAGTTATTTTGCTCTTAGTAAACGGAAACCCTAGACATTAAACTCAAATTAGCTATTTATGGGAAAAGAGAAATCATACACAAATAAATTTTCAGAACTCTCAAAAGCTTCAATTTTGGTCGCTGGAGGGAAGGGGGCTAATCTTAGCGAAATGACTCAAGCTGGAGTAGCTGGTGGAATAGTGCTGATGGTTGTAATCCTTCGAAAGCCCCGCCTATAAAAGCGGATAAGCCCGCAAGAAATACCAAGCCAAATACAGAGATCCAAATTATACGGTTTATCCAAATAAGAAGGGTATAGCTTTTGCGAAGTGCATTCGCACGGAGGTTTACATAAAGCCTCTTAGACGCTTCATCATACACTTTTGTATACATTCCCCCTGTCAGATTTAACTGCTTGAGATTCTCAGCAGACTCAGCACATACTATTGCCCAAATGCCAGAGTCTCTCTCTCCGCTATCAAATTCTGCAAGAGCTTGCTCATGAAATTCTGTTTCTGGCTCTGGAGTGGCTTCTTGTTGTTGTGGCTCTGGGTTTTCTAAAGACATGATTTAAAACCTTCTTATTTCCATTGATCGGCTCAAGTATCACATTAAAGGAGCTATTTTTTATCTTCATCAATCTTTATGCTCAAATTAACAAACCGTTCGTCCAGAATAGTATGTATAGGGGCGAGATGGAACCATCCTGACTTATCGGGGTGTACCCCCTAGGGTGCTGGCTGGGCGGTTGCTAGGAAACAGGTGTTAGCAGAGCTATATAAGGCTGAAGAGCCAGTGGATAGGCATTGGACTGTAACGGTTATGTGGACTCCTTATTTTGCAAATGATCTATTAAAAGATCATGAGTACCAGCTTCTTTTCTCACTCCAACTTCACAAACACGTCCCTTTTCCTCTCCGACTTGATCTACTGGTTCATCTGCATTATTTTTTCCATCTTTCTTGTGATATTCCGTTGTGGTCAAAGTCCCAAATATTCTTTTCCACCCCTTTTCCTTTTTCTCTTCTTCGAAATCGTAAGCATCTGTATCGACTAGAGCTTTGATATCAGCATCATTGTCGATAAAAGTCGTTTTGGGCTTCTAATGTTTTTTGGCCCAATCAGCTTGACCCGCTTTAGGGACAATATGTTTCCTTGCCATCTTTGGATCAATTTGTGCTTTTTTAGGCACTGTCCTCACAGTCATAAGCTGCGATACAGTATTGCGCTGATCGACAAATTTATGCACAGCACGATTGTCAGCAACTCCGTTTTCTTTCGGAATATAAGTTGAATTATCATTGTTTTTCTCCTGAGTAACAGAATTAGCAACCGACCGACTCTTGTTCTCTTTTGGCTTTTCTACTCGCTTATACATATATAAGTCCCAGATTGCACTGCTCGGATGCAAATCCTTGTTCAGCCAAGAGCTTGGTATGGCTAAACTGTTGCATTCGCTGCTCATCAGTCATTAAACCCCAAAAGATTGGGGTTGACTGAGCATAAGCAGTAGCAGAAAAGAAGAGCAGAATTATTGTTGTGAATAGTTTGTTCATGTTTATATTCAGAAGATAATATTAAGTATTGGATATTGAAAAGTAACCAAAACCGGACACTCCCATTACCTATAATTGATTTTATCAAGGTAGATAGTTTTGTTGTTGCTCTAGGCAAAGTTTCTTTAACTCATTGGTTTTTTATAGATTGCATAAAGGGAGTTAGTTCCAAATGGAACCACATTTACGAGTTCCCATCCTGCAATACCTTGCCTTCTCATCATTGTTTCCAATTTATCTGCGGTTTTACTTCTTTCAGTTTGGTCAGCAATAATTGTACTAACATAGTAGTCCCATTTCTCAGCCATCTTATTCTCCAATTGCGTTTAAGATACGATCCATACTCCACACCAATTGCTCAAATTTTTCCAAATTTGCTTTTTGTAAATAGATGCCGCAACTATAACAATTAAATAGGCGAGGAGAAGCTTAATATAGCCCTCGCCTTAGTATTTTCAAGCGGTTTACATCGCGCCTGCAAGTCTACCTGCTATATATAGGTAGCTTTTTTTTTGCATTAAGCAGAGCGAAAAATAATGACAAAGTAATGATAAATCTTAAAAATTGGAGTGTTTGCCGAAGTCGAAGTGAGTAGTCCGGAAAGAGAAAACCCACGTAGCTGTTGGACTACACGAGTTTT
>Ga0209091_10002706_pt1 | contig 14782 bp, 10 predicted proteins | sample ArcticOcean_MG_C_6_FD_187438 | JGI IMG/M metagenome (GOLD analysis project Ga0209091, IMG submission 187438) | Marine microbial communities from western Arctic Ocean - ArcticOcean_MG_CB8_128 (SPAdes) (version 2) | ecosystem: Environmental > Aquatic > Marine > Oceanic | place: Arctic Ocean...
AAATTTCATTATTTTCATTTGAACAAATATATCCTGGGGCAATTATAAGTTTAGACCTGATTAGATCTAATTTATTTTTAATACTAATAGATGATCTATCATTATCTAGAACTTCGTTATTATTAAAGCTTTTACTATGTATAACATCTCTAGAATCAAGATAAGATATATCAAATCTCTTTTGTTTTAGAATCTCATATATTATTGAACTTGAAAGTATTTCCCCAACTGTTAAGACTTTAGAAATTATTTTTTGAGTTACTTCATCAATTGTTGAAATAGCATCTAATATATTCTCAAGTTCATTCAGTTTCTCTTTAAGAAAACTTTTTAATGAGCTTTGTTCATCAAGACTTGAAAGATTATCTATTACTTCTAGATGTCTAGTTTCAATTTTTTTTAATATTCCTTCAGTTGATTTTCCCTTTAAATTAATGCATTCTTGAAGGAGATTTGTAACACCTCCAAATGCTGAAACTATAATCAATAGGTTATCATCATTATTATTTAAAATGGAAATTACCTTATTTATAGATTTTGAATCAGCGACAGATGTGCCACCGAATTTTAAGACTTTCAAGAAGCTATCTCTTTTTTATTAATTAATAGAATTAAATTATCTAAACCAGGTTTATGATCAACGTACAATTTATCTCCTTGTTTTATTTTATCTGAGACAAGATTTTCAGCAATTAGATCTTCAACATACTTTTGAATCATTCGATTTAGTGGTCTAGCACCATTCTTTTTATCAAAACCTTTTTCACATATAAAAGATTTAGCTTTCACTGAAATTGATAATTCATAGCCTATATTCTTAACTCTTTCTTTGAGTTTATTAATTTCTATTGTAATAATCTTATTAATGTCTTTTATAGAAAGAGAATTAAATATTATACAATCATCTACTCTGTTTAAAAATTCAGGAGCAAATGTGTTTTTTAACGCTCTCTGAATAACTTTTTGTTCAGTTTGAGATGTTTGATCAACAGATGATTTAGTTTCAAAACCAACACCTATTCCAAAATCGTTAATTTGTTTTACACCGATATTTGATGTCATAATAATTATAGTGTTTTGAAAATTTATTTTTCTACCAACACTATCTGTTAGGAATCCATCATCGAGAATTTGAAGAAGCATACTGTATATGTCAGGATGACCTTTTTCAATTTCATCAAACAAGACAACTGAATAGGGTCTACGTTTAACCTTCTCGGTCAATTGCCCACCTTCTTCATAACCAACGTATCCTGGAGGTGCACCTATAAGTCTAGATACAGAGAATTTCTCCATGTACTCACTCATATCAATTCTAATTAAGTTTTCTTCAGATTCAAATATTTCAGATGCTAAAACTTTTGCTAATTGTGTTTTACCAACACCAGTTTGTCCAAGAAATATGAATGATCCTATAGGTCTGTTGGGAGAATTTAGACCAGCTCTATTTCTTTGAATAGATTTCACAACTTTAGATACAGCTTCATCTTGTCCGATAATTTTGTCTTTGATTATATCTTCAAGCTTTGATAATTTATTTTTTTCTTTTGAAACAATTTTATTAACAGGAATGTTAGTCATCATAGAAACAACATCGGCAATTTCGTTTTCATCAACTGTAACTCTATTTAATTTTGAGTCTTCATTCCATCTGTTTTGAGCTTCAACAAGTTTTTTCTCAACTCTTTTTTCATCATCACGAAGCTTAGCAGCTTCTTCATATTTTTGTTTTTTTACAACAGAATTTTTTAATGCTCTAACATCTTCTAGTTGTTTCTCCATCAAAATAACTTCCTCTGGGACATCCATATTGTTAATATGAGCTCTAGATCCTGATTCATCTAGTGCATCAATAGCTTTATCTGGAAGAAATCTGTCTGTGATATATCTTTGACTAAGTTCAACACAAGCAACTAATGCTTCATCTGTGTAATTAACATTATGATGAGATTCATATTTATGTTTAATATTTCTTAGAATTTCAACAGTTTCCTCTTTATTAGTTTCTTCTACAAGAATTTTTTGAAATCTTCTTTCAAGCGCACCATCTTTTTCAATATGTTGACTGTATTCGTTTAATGTAGTTGCACCAATGCATTGAATTTCTCCACGAGCTAACGCAGGTTTAAACATATTAGATGCATCTAAACTACCAGTAGCACCTCCAGCACCAACAATAGTGTGGATTTCATCAATAAATAAAATGATATTCCTATTTTTTTCAAGCTCATTCATTACAGCCTTCATTCTTTCTTCAAATTGTCCTCTATATTTTGTACCTGCTACTAAACTTGCAAGATCAAGAGTTATTACTCTTTTGCCATATAAAATTCTTGAAACTTTTTTTTCAATTATTCTTAATGCTAAGCCCTCAGCAATTGCAGACTTACCAACTCCAGGCTCTCCAATTAGAAGAGGATTATTCTTTTTTCTTCTACTTAATATCTGAGAAACTCTCTGAATCTCTTTATCTCTACCTATAACTGGATCTAACTTATTAGATTCAGCTAATGCTGTCATATCTCTCCCAAAATTATCTAAAACAGGAGTTTTTGTATTTGCAGATGATTTTGTTTTTTCTTTTGAAGTAAATGGATTTTTTGAAGATTCTTCTGAATCATCTTTTTCATCTGGAAATGCATCAGATGATGGATACTCAATAATGTCATCTGATCCTGTTTCATTAATCATAGATTTAAATTTTTCTTTAACACTATCATAGTTTATATCCATTTTAGATAAAACCTTTGTAATGGGATCGTTATCATTTCTTAAAATACATAAGAGCAGGTGTGCTGTATTAATATTTGTGCTCTGAAAAAGTTTTGCTTCTAAAAAAGTGGTTTTTAAGGCTCTTTCTGCTTGTCTAGTTAAATGGAGATTCTTCTTTTCATTAAGACCAATGGATGTAATGTCTATAATTGCAGGATTTAATAGTTCAACTTTCTTTCTAAGTTCATCAAGATTTATTTCTATTGAATTTAGAATTGATATAGCTTTACCCCCTCCATCTCTTAGCATTCCAAGTAGAAGATGTTCAGTTCCAATCTGTTTATGTCCTAATCTTAAAGCCTCTTCCTTGCTGTAGGAAATAACATCTTTAACCCTAGAAGAAAAATTATCGTCCATTATTAATTTATTTGTTGACTAAAATATATCATTAATATAAATAAACAAAGGAAATGAATATACTAATTACTTATTTCGAGATAAAACTTTTCAATTAATAATGTTAATAAATATTCTTTTTTTATATCATTTTGAATTAAGAAAATAACCCCTTATTAGTTATTTTAGCAATAATATATACTTATGGAAAAAGAAAAATTAATTCCAATAAAGATTGAAGATGAAATGAAGTCTGCATACATCGATTATTCGATGTCTGTAATTGTTTCTAGAGCCTTGCCAGATGTTAGAGATGGACTTAAGCCTGTTCATAGAAGAGTGCTCTTTGGAATGAATGAAATGGGGGTTAGATCTTCATCATCTTATAAAAAATCTGCAAGAATTGTTGGGGATGTTATGGGTAAATATCACCCACACGGTGATAGTTCTGTATATGACACCATGGTAAGAATGGCCCAAGAGTGGAGTTTGAGATACAACTTAGTTGATGGGCAAGGAAATTTTGGATCTGTTGATGGAGATAGTCCTGCAGCAATGAGATATACAGAGGCTAGAATGCAAAAAATTTCGGAAGATTTATTGTCTGATATTGATAAAGAGACAGTTGATTTCCAACTTAATTTTGATGACACCATAATGGAACCTACTGTGCTTCCAACTAGAGTACCTGCATTAATAATAAATGGAGCCTCTGGAATTGCAGTTGGAATGGCTACAAATATGCCACCACATAACCTATCTGAAGTTATAGATGGAATTATGCAGTATATAGACAACAGTGATGTTACTATCGATGAACTTATGCAGCATATTAAAGCTCCTGACTTTCCAACAGGTGGAACTATATATGGATATGATGGAGTGAAGGAGGCTTTTCATACAGGAAAAGGTAGGGTGGTAATGAAAGGAAAAGCTATTATTGAAAACGTTAAGGAAAGGGAATGTATTATAGTTTCTGAAATTCCATATCAGGTGAATAAAGCAGATATGATTAAAAAAACTGCTGATTTAGTTAATGATGGAAAAATTGAAGGAATCTCTACTATAAGAGATGAGTCTGATAGAAATGGAATGAGAATTGTATATGTTCTAAAGAGAGATGCGATTCCAAATATAGTTTTAAATAAACTTTATAAATATACTTCTCTTCAATCCTCATTTAGCGTTAATAATGTAGCTCTTGTGAATGGAAGACCCCAGCTTTTAAACCTTAAAGATTTAATTCATCATTTTGTTGATCATAGACATGATGTGGTTGTTAAGAGGACTAACTATGAACTAAAGAAAGCTGAACAAAGAGCTCATATATTAGAAGGACTAATAATAGCTAGTGATAATATTGATGATGTTATTGATTTAATAAAAAAATCATCAAATGCAGAAGAAGCGAGACTAAAGCTTGAAAAAAAATATAAACTTTCTGAGATCCAAGCAAAGGCTATTATCGAAATGAGGTTAAGACAGCTCACAGGTCTAGAACAAAATAAACTCAGAGATGAGTATGACGAACTTCAAAAAACAATAAAAGGTTTCAAAGAATTGCTTGACAGCAAGCCAATGAGAATGAGTGTAATTAAAGAAGAGCTATCAGTTATTAAAGAAAAGTATGGTGATGAAAGAAGATCTGTAATTGATTATGCAGGAGGTGACTTCAGAGTTGAAGATATTATTCCAAATGAAAAAGTTGTTATAACTATATCTCATGCTGGATACATTAAGAGAACTCCTTTGTCAGAATATAAAACTCAAAATAGAGGAGGAGTAGGTCAAAAAGCAACAAAAACTCGAGATGAAGACTTTTTAGAAGATTTATTTGTTGGTACAAATCATCAGTACATGTTGTTTTTTACTCAAAAAGGTAAATGTTTCTGGATGAGAGTTTATGAGATTCCAGAGGGTTCTAAAAATTCCAAAGGAAGAGCTATGCAAAATCTTATTAATATTGAACAAGATGATAGAGTTAAAGCGTTTATATGTACTCAAGATCTAAAAGATGAAGAATACGTTAACAGTAATTATGTAATTATGGCAACAAAGATGGGCCAAGTAAAGAAAACTTCGTTAGAGCAATACTCTAGACCTAGATCTAATGGTATAAATGCAATTACAATCAAAGACGGCGATGAGTTATTAGAAGCTAAGTTAACCAATGGAAATAGTCAAATTATGTTGGCTGTTAAATCTGGAAAAGCAATTAGATTTGAAGAAAGCAAAACTAGGCCAATGGGAAGAAATGCATCTGGAGTCAGAGGTATTAGGTTGAAAGACAATAAAGATGAAGTTGTTGGTATGATATCTGTAAATGATATGGACGCGAATATATTAGTTGTTTCTGAAAATGGCTTTGGTAAAAGGTCTTCTCTTGAAGACTATAGGCTAACTAACAGAGGAGGTAAGGGTGTTAAAACTATATCTATTACAGAAAAAACTGGTAAATTAGTAACTTTAAAAAGTGTCTCTGACAATGACGATTTAATGATTATTAATAAATCTGGTATTGCAATTAGAATGCAAGTTGAGGATCTTAGGGTAATGGGAAGAGCAACTCAAGGTGTTAAAGTCATCAGTTTAAAAGATGGTGATAGTATTGCTGCTGTTGCCAGAGTAATGAAAGATGACGACGATCTAGAAGAGGTTAATGATATTGAATTTACAGGAGATACTGTCTAATTAATTGAAATATGAAAAAACTTATACTATTTATATTATTATTTACTTTCTCTTTTTCAACAGCTCAAAAAAAAGAGCTTAGAAATGCAAATAAATTTTTTATATCAGGAGAATATGCATCAGCAATTGATTTGTTAGATTCTGCGAAAGATCTTTTTGATTCAAGTGATGATAAAATAAAAGCCCAAGCAATGCTTCTATATGGAAAACTTCACACTTCAATGGAAGACTTTGAACTTGCAATAAAAGCATTTGATATGTCAAAGAACTTAGGATCAAGTGATCAAATCTTAAATCCTGAATTAAGAAAACTTGAAACTGCAATCATAACTAGTGCTGTTGGAGATAACGAAACTGAGGATTTTAGTGCTGCAGCCAAAAAGCTTAAAATGGTCTATGAATTAAATACTGAAACTAATTCAGAATACCTATATTATGCTGCTTCCTCAGCAGTAAATTCTCTTGACTATCCTTTAGCTCTTGAATATTATGAGTTACTAAGAGACATTAAGTATGAAGGTATTGAAACTAAATTTTACATAACTGAAGTGAGCTCTGGTAACGAAATTGAAATAAATGATGAAGTTCAATTTAAGTTACTACAAAAATCAAAAGAGTATTCGAATCCTCGAGAAGAAGAAACTGACTCGAAGTTCCCTGAAATAGTTAAAAATATTGCTCTTATTTATAAAGAATTAGGTCAAAATGATAAAGCTTTGGCTGCTATTGAAGCTGCCAGATCTTCGAACCCTGATGATGTAGGTTTAATTATTACAGCTGCTAATATTTATTTTGAATTAGGCAATAAAGAAGCCTTTAAAGTTGCTATGTCTCAAGCAATCGAGAAGGAACCAAATAATGCTGTTCTATACTATAACCTTGGAGTAGTAAGTGCTGAGCTTGGAGAAAAAGATGTTGCTGTTTCTTACTACCAAACTTCAATTGATTTAGATCCAAGCAATGAAAATAGCTACTTAAACTTAGTTGCTTTAATCCTTGAAGGAGAAGAAGATATAGTTAGTGAAATGAATAGTTTAGGTACATCAAGAGCTGACAACTTAAAATATGATAAACTTAAGGAATCAAGGGAGAATTTGTATAAACAGACAATTCCAATCTTAAAGGATTTAATTGATATTAACAATAATAGTGAGGCTATTAGAACACTAATGAATATTTATGGAACAATTGGTGATAATAGCGGTTATATGGAGATGAAAAATCTTTTGGAACAACAAGATTAAATATTTCTTTTTCAGGTCATTTTTTTATCTAAATTTGTAAAATCTTTTTGGAGAGGTGCCAGAGTGGTAATGGAGCAGATTGCTAATCTGTCGACGTGTAAGCGTCGCCAGGGTTCGAGTCCCTGTCTCTCCGCATATTAAGGTCGCGTAGCTCAGCTGGATAGAGCATCTGGTTTCTAACCAGACGGTCATAGGTTCGAATCCTATCGCGATCACTATTATCTTTGGGCTATAAACTTTTTATTTATAACCCTTTTTTTATATTGTAGTATGGATATAAAAAAACATATAGTTCTCATTTTACTTTTCTCACTTATATCATGCTCGCCAAATAATCAATTAGACAATCAACCTAATGTTGTTTTTATTTTGGCTGATGATTTAGGATATGGAGAAATTGGAATTTTAGGTCAAAAAAAAATAGAGACTCCAAATATTGACCAACTTGCAAAAAATGGAATGATTTTAACAGATCATTATACTGGTTCACCTGTTTGTGCACCTTCTAGAGCTATATTGCTTACAGGACTTCACTCTGGAAATAATCCAATTAGAGGTAATGATGAGTGGAAAGAAAGAGGTAATGTTTGGAGCTTTGAAGCAATGTTTAATAATCCAGAATTGGAGGGACAGAGACCATTGCCTGATTCTATAATAACAGTTGCTGATATTTTAAGATCAAAAGGCTATAAAACAGGAATGTTTGGCAAGTGGGGTCTAGGTGCACCAAACACGAATAGTATTCCAAATAATAAAGGCTTCGATTTTTTCTATGGTTACAATTGTCAAAGACAGGCTCACACATTTTATCCTACTCATTTATGGAAAAATAAAGAAAGGCACATATTAAATAATCAAATTGTAGATAAAGGTAGATTATCTAAAGACCTTGATCCGAATAATGAAGAAAGTTATACTAGATATAATCAAAAAGATTATGCTCCAACATTAATACATGAAGAAGCATTAAAGTTTATTGAAAGAAATAAGGATGAGAGTTTTTTTCTTTATTATGCTTCTCCTATTCCTCATTTACCCCTTCAAGCACCAGTTGAATGGGTAAATTATTATAAAGATAAATTTGGGGATGAAAATCCATATACTGGTGGATCAGGATATTATCCAAACCAATATCCAAAAGCTACATACGCAGCAATGATTTCATATTTAGATCAACAGGTTGGAGAATTAGTATCAAAACTTAAAGAAATTGGAAAATATGAAAATACTTTAATCATTTTTTCGAGTGATAATGGTCCAACTCATATTGAACATGTAGATATTAATTTTTTTAATAGTGCTGGTCCTTTTTTAAATTCAAGAAATACAGTAAAGGGTAATCTAAATGAAGGGGGTATTAGGGTTCCAACAATTGTAACTTGGCCAAATGTTATCCCTTCAGGCTCAAAATCTAGTCACCCAAGTACATTCTATGACTATCTAGCTACAATATCTGATTTAGTTGGCGAATCACCTCCATACAAAACAGATGGAATTAGTTTTCTTCCTACTCTAGAAGGAAAAAATCAAGAAAAACATAAATATTTATATTGGGAGTTTCCATCTTACGGAGGACAACAGGCTATAAGAATTGATGAATGGAAAGGTATTAAGAAGGATTTATTTAAAGGTCCATCAAAACTTAAACTCTTTAATTTAAGTGTTGATCCAAAAGAGTTGAAAGATATTGCATCTGAATATCCTGAAATTGTATCAAAAATGGAAAACATGATGAAAGAAGCTCATAAAACTCCAACAATGGATATATTTAAGATACCAGTTTTAGAAAAGGATTTATTAATAGATTTGAAATAATAATGATTAGAAGACTACTTATAGTATTCATATTAAGTCTGTTTTTTGCAACTAGTTGTGGAAAAGAAGACAATATTAGACCTAATATATTATTTGTAATGTCTGATGATCATGCATATCAGGCTATAAGTGCTTATGATGATAGGTTAATACAAACCCCAAATATTGACAGAATTGCTGAAGAAGGAATGTTGTTTACTAATGCTTCAGTAACAAACTCAATATGTGCACCTTCGAGAGCTGTTATATTAACTGGTAAACACAGTCATATTAATGGGAAAATAGATAACATTGCAAAATTTGATGACTCTCAAATGACTTTCCCTCAATTATTTAAAGAAGCTGGATATCAGACAGCAATGTTTGGTAAACTTCATTTTGGAAATAATCCTAAAGGAATTGATGATTTTCAAATACTTCCAGGACAGGGCGATTATATAAATCCAAGATTTTTAGGAAAAGATAAAGACACAATTATCACAGGATATGTTACGGATATAATTACTGACCTAACATTAAATTGGTTTAAAAATAAAAGAGATAAAAATAAACCGTTTTTAACTTTTTACCTACATAAAGCTCCACACAGAGCATGGTGGCCAAGTCCAGAAAAGTTTGCTGAGTTTTATAATAAGGAATTTCCTGAACCAGAAAACTTATATGATGACTATTCTGGGAGGGGAACTGCTGCTAAAACAGCTGAAATGAATCTTCTAACACACATGCAGTATATGCAAGACAGTAAGGTTAGGCCTTCAGTTTTTGAAAACATGGAAAATGTTGAGCCAAAAATTGTTTATGCTAGGGGTGACGGTACTTTCTTTGAACCTAGCTCTAATTCTTTTAATAACCGTTATGGTAGAGCCAATGAGGAGCAAAAGAAAAAATATGACATCACATTAGATAAAATCAGTAAAGATTTTGAAGCAAATTGGCCAAATATGAATGATAAGGAGAAAATGCAGTGGAAATTTCAACGATATATGCAAGACTATTTAGCAACAATTTCATCTGTTGATGATAATGTTGGTAGAGTTTTAGATTATCTAGAAGAGTCAGGGTTAGATGAAAATACTATTGTTATTTATACTTCAGATCAAGGTTTCTATTTAGGTGAGCATGGATGGTTTGATAAGAGGTTTATTTATGATGAGTCTTTCAAAACTCCACTAATGATTAAATGGCCTAATCAGATTAAACCTGGAACAACAAATAACGAAATGGTTCAAAATCTTGATTTTGCTCAAACTTTTCTAGAGGCTGCAATGATTCAAGCACCTGAAGATATGCAAGGTGAAAGTCTTATGCCATTATTAAAAGGAAATTTTAATCAATGGGATAGGGAGGCAGTATATTACCATTACTATGAGTACCCATCAGTACACATGGCAAAGAGACACTATGGTATTGTTAATAAAGAATATAAACTCACTCACTTTTATTATGATATTGATGAATGGGAATTATATGATCGGTTAAATGATCCGAGTGAAATGAATAATGTTTATAACGATCTAAACTACAAGGATATTGTTATTAAATTAACAAGTGAACTAAAAGAAATGAGAATTAAATATAAAGACTCAGAAGAATTAGATAAAAGTTTTATATATAATTAATATGAAAAAATTACACTTATTCTTATTTGCGTTATTATTTTCATGTACATCTCCAAAAGACTTGTCCCTTAAAACGGTTTCAGTAAATGAATTTAAAGACTTTGTCAATGCTACCGGATATGTAACTAGCGCAGAAGAATATGGTTGGTCATTTGTCCAGCAAAACGTTTATGATTATATAGTTGTTGATGGTGCTAACTGGTTAAAACCTGATGGAACAAATCCTTCAATAGATAGTCTTCCTGTTACACAAGTAAGCTATAATGATGCAATTGAGTATTGTAAATGGGCTGATGTTAATCTTCCAACTTATAATCAATATTGGGAATTGGTGTCTTCTGATGAGAGGTTAATTGTTTCAGATAATATGTATCCAATTTCTTCTGTCGAATCTGTAAATATTATAGGTAATGTATGGGATATAACCGAACCAAAAAATTCAGATCAAGTAAGATTAGCCGGTGGTTCACTTTTTTGCTCTATAGATACCTGTCACGGAACTCAAGAAGATAGAGAGCTATATGTGGATAAAGAAACTGGAAATATTCATATAGGATTTAGTATATTAACCGAATAAATGAAATACACCCCAAATCAAATAAATAAATGGATGCTATTCAAGCTTCCCGCAGCTTGGTTAACTGGTGTAAGGATTTCATTAATTAGTGAAACTAAATGTGAAGTAAAAGTTAGGTTTAAATGGATAAATCAAAATCCATATAGATCAATGTTTTGGGCTGTTCAAGGTATGGCTGCAGAATTGACTACAGGAATGTTATTGACAAAGTCTATCCAAGAATCAAATACAAATATATCTATGTTACTAATTGGTAACAAATCAAATTTCTATAAGAAAGCTGTAGGCAAAATAAAGTTTGTCTGTGATCAAGGAGAGACTGCTAAAGAATTAATTAATTTGACTAAAAAAAATATAACTCATAAAGCATGGCTTAAAGCAAAAGGATTTGACGAGACTGGTGTTATAGTTTCAGAATTTGATTTTGAGTGGTCATGTAAAAAAAGATAAAATGGAAAAAGATTTTTATAAAAAAATGAATATGCCAGTTATAGCTGCACCGTTGTTTCTAATCTCTGGTCCTAAACTTGTTATAGAATGTTGTAAAAAGGGAATAGTTGGTACTTTTCCTGCTCTTAATCAAAGAACTTCTGAAGGCTTTGAAGAATGGGTAATTCAAATTAAAGATGAGCTAAGTAAGTATGAAAATGAAACAGGAATTAAGCCTGCTCCTTTTGGTGTTAATCTAATCGTTCATCCATCTAATATTAGGGTTAAAGCAGATTTAGATATTTGTGTAAAACATAAAGTTCCCTTAATTATTACTTCATTAGGAGCTGTTCCAGACATAGTAAACGCAGTTCATAGTTATGGAGGTCTTGTATATCATGATATAATTAAAAAAAGACATGCTGAGAAGGCAGCAGAAGCTAATGTTGATGGCTTAGTTTTAGTTACTGCTGGTGCTGGTGGTCATTCTGGTTTAAAGAATCCAATGGCAATGATTTCTTTAATTAAAGAGTTTTTTAATAAGACTATTATTTTGTCAGGATCAATATCTAATGGAAGAGATATAGCTTCTGCACTTCAAATGGGAGCAGATATTGCATATATGGGTACTAGATTTATTAATACAAAGGAGAGCATGGCAGAGGAGGCTTATAAGGATATGATTATTAATTCTTCAGCTGAAGATATTGTTTATACTGCTGCTGTTTCGGGTGTTCATGCAAATTTCCTAAGACCTAGCCTCGAAGCTATGGGTGTAACAGAAGATGTTTGGAATGATTCAAAAAAAATTGATTTTGGTAAGGACATGGCTGAAGCTGAAGCTAAGGCATGGAAAACTATATGGTCTGCAGGTCACGGTGTAAGTTCAATTAATGACAATCCTACAGCAAAAGATCTTATTGATAAACTTAAGGAAGAGTTTATTCAATCAATAGAATCTCAAAAAAATAATTTAGAGTTTAGTAAAAATATTTATTAGTATACTAACTAAATAAAGCTTTTAGCGCAGAAATAAGATAAATCGCTGCTGTTTCAGATCTTAATCTATTGTTGCCTAAAGTAATTTCCTTAATATTATTCTTTCCAGCTAGATTAATTTCTTCATCTGAAAAACCTCCTTCTGGACCAATCAGTATACAAATAGAATTGTTGGTAAAAAGTTCTTTTTTTAACTTATTGTCTGTTTTAAGATTAGCCATAATCTTCTCTTCATCATTATTTAAAATAAAACTTGAAAAAGGTATGATAGGATTAACTTTAGGGATGAAAAATTGATTTGACTGTTTTATGGAACTAGTTATAATTCTTTCTAATCTTTCAGTATTAATTTTTTTCTTTTCAGAATACCTTGATATTACGGGGGTTATTTGACTGATTCCAAGTTCTGTTGCTTTCTCTACAAACCATTCAAACCTTGAAATATTTTTAAGTGGAGATATTGCCACGTGAATTGAAAGTTTATGCGGTTCATGTAAAATGCTGCTTACAACTTTTACTTTAATATTTTTACCTTTCTCTAATATTTCAGCTTCACATAATAAACCCTTTCCGTTAGTAATTCTAATTAGATCCCCTATGTTTTTTCTAAATGATCTTGTTATATGCTTACTGTCAGTTTCATTAATAGTGATTAATTTATTATTAGCGTTAAATTTTGAATAAAATAAATCCATTAGAAAGTTAATCTAGGTGAAGGTGTTGAGGTTAAGCTTGATTTAATAGAATCTTTATACTTTAAGTGTCCAACAATCCCAATCATAGCTGCATTATCTGTTGAATATTCAAGTTTAGGAATATAAACTTCCCAATTATTTATTTTTGATGCATTTTTCATTCTAGTTTTTAAATAACTGTTTGCAGAAACCCCACCACCAAAAACAATTGTTTTTAAATTATTTTCATTAGAAAGCAATTCAATTTTGGTTAATAAATTATCGATTAGATTCTTTTGAATTGAGGCGCATATATCGTTTAGATTTTCATCTATAAAATTTTTATTTTGTAGTTTACTTTTATGAAGAAAATTTATAAATGCTGTCTTAGTTCCACTATAGCTAATGTTTCCATTTTTTACATTTGGTAAAGGAAACTTAAATTTATGTTCATCACCTTCTTTTGCAAGATTATCTATTTCAGGTCCAGCAGGATAATCAAGACCAATTTTTTTTCCACATTTATCAAAAGCTTCTCCTATAGCATCATCCAAGGTTTGACCTAGAATTTTCATCTTAAAATGATCCTCTACCAAAATAAATTGGGTGTGCCCTCCAGACACTGTAACTCCAAGAAATGGAAACGTAGGTTTTGGATTGCTATTATTTATAAAGTGAACTAATATATGAGCTTGCATATGATTAACATCAATGACAGGTATATCAAGAGATAACCCTAAACCTTTTGAAAACTCAGTCCCAATAATTAGTGAGCCCATTAATCCGGGTCCACGAGTGAAAGCAATTGCAGAAATTTGTTTTAGCTTAACATTAGATTCTTTTAAGACAGATTCAATTACAGGTATAATGTTTGATAAATGCGCTCTAGAAGCTAATTCAGGGACAACCCCTCCGTATTTCTTATGAATATTTTGATTAGCTATTATATTAGAAAGAACTACACCGTTTTTTAATATTGCAGCAGATGTATCATCACATGAGGATTCAATACCAAGTATATATATATCTTTATTTGACATTACTATCTTTGTATTACAAATTTAAACAAGAATTATCATTAAGAATTCAAAAAAAATAGTTTTAATTATTGCGGGGATAGTAATTCTTACTATATCTTCTATTTTTTTAATAATTAATTCTTCTAATTTCCAAGACTATTTGAAGAACAGCATCATTAGTTATGTGAATACTAATACTGATAATACTCTTCAAATTGAAAGCTCAAGATTTAATCTTAAAGGTGAATTTGTTATTTCAGATATATTGCTGTCAAATAATAATGCTGATACTATATTATTGTTAGAGACACTAAAGACTAAATACTTCCCTTTAATTTCTGATAATAGGTATGAAAGTTCACTTTTTCTTGAAGGTCTTGATATATATATAAATAATAATAACAATAAAGTTGAGTCTAGTTACTTTCTGGATGATATTAAAGGAATTCTAGATGATCTTTTCTTTGATAGCCTAACTGTGTCAAATTCTAATTTATTTATAGTTAATGACTCAATTAACCATTCAATTGAGATTAATAATATGAAGATTAATCAAATTAATAAAAATGATGATGGTGTAAATTTTAATTTATCAATGTTTAACGGA
>Ga0209091_10002707_pt1 | contig 14782 bp, 16 predicted proteins | sample ArcticOcean_MG_C_6_FD_187438 | JGI IMG/M metagenome (GOLD analysis project Ga0209091, IMG submission 187438) | Marine microbial communities from western Arctic Ocean - ArcticOcean_MG_CB8_128 (SPAdes) (version 2) | ecosystem: Environmental > Aquatic > Marine > Oceanic | place: Arctic Ocean...
ATATGAAAAGAATTGATGGAGAATGGAAGATATCAAGACATAGATTAGTTTCAAGAGGAATACGTCAACAATAAATTATCAAAGGATTAAAGTTATGAAAAAAATTATACTAGCAAAGTTAATTTTTGTTATCTTTCTTGCTTATAAACCTGCTTTAGCAGAAAATTATGACCACTCATCAGATGACTGGCAAATTAAAGCTTATTCTTCTGCTGCTCCCTCTTTTATTGGCAAATATGCTTCAATTTTAGGAGGTAACGGAAAGGTAATCAGAAAAGGATCAAACGGGTGGACCTGCCAATCAGGAAATCCGAGACCTTTTCCAGAAAATGGCTGGAAGAATTATCATGAAGCTATGCCAACATGCCATGATGCTCAAGCCATGAAATGGATGATGGCTTACTCAAGCGGAACAAAACCGAAGCTAGATAAGGATGGCTGGATGTGGATGCTGCATGGTGATGTAGGTGAAGATAACCTTGTGCCAATGGTATTAAATAAAAAAGATTCTACTCCTGGCGAATGGATAGAATCTGGTCCCCATTTAATGCTAATGCCAAAAGATCCATCATCATTAAATAATTATAGTACTGATTTTACCACTGGTGCTCCATACGTAATGTTTCCTGGAACAGATTATGCACATGTTATGATTCCATCAGAGGGCTATTACCATTATCAAGAGGAATCCAAGCCAAAGAAATAAGCTAGGCTTTCGTATGAATACATTAACCAAAAGGAATAAAAATGATTAGAATTAATGTTGAAAGGGAAGTTGATCTTTCCGCCGAAACTATCTGGGAAGAGATGAAGCATTTTGATAGAGTTCTAAGGTGGGTACCTGGTGGCGATAAAAGCACAATTAGCGTTAAAGGTAAGGGTGTTGGAGCCATAAGAGATATCAATCTAATCACACAGGGATATGTTCAACACCAGCTCATAGCATTTGATAATGAAGAACGAATGTTTTCCTATAAACTTACGGCTGGAAAGCCTGTTGGCATGGAGGATTATACTGTTGTTGCCTCAGTTACACCTATAGATAAAAATAATTGTAAAATACAATGGGCTGGAGAAATGAAATCCGATAGTCGTGTAGATGAAAATAAAGTCGGTGTCGCTTTAGAAGCTGCCTTAGGAAATATGGTAACGGGCACTATTGCTTTATTAAAGGGTGAAAAACCAGTTTTTTCTGAACAACCACTTGAGGATTGGCAAAAACACAACAGTTAGAAAAGCCTTACCTCAAACCATAGGTATATTCTTTGACTGATAAAATTTTTGTAAATTTTCTACATTCCAATCCTCATCCCAAGAAGACAATTCTAAGAGATCATTAGGCTGATTTTTTTGAGACGGAACTGCTAAAATATTCATATCTCCAACACCAGGCTTCATATCATTATTATCGTTTTTATAATTGTTTTTTCTAAACCAAAAAGCAAAATGCCAGTAACATCTCCAATCATTATCAAGCAGCCACTTTAAATACTTCTTAGTCCCCGGGACATCGTTTTTTGCCTCCATATACAAAACTGGCTTATGCTTCTTTAGGAAATTTTTTCCACCCTTAATAACCTCCCACTCATGGGCTTCAACATCGACTTTAACTAAACTACATTTTGGGAGCTCTAGATCGTCTAGCTTTATAGTTTTTATCCTGGTCCCATTCTCAGAGATACCTGCTTCACCGTACCTACCAATATCTGAAAAATCGGAGTCATTTAAATATGCCCACCCGTTACTATCAGAAATAGCTAGGGTTTCAACTTTTACGTTTGTTATATCATTAAGAGTTAAATTTGTTTGCAGGCACTGAGCCATAAGGCTTTGAGGCTCGAAAGCTATTACCATTCCACTATCTGATACTTCCTTGGATAAAGACAATACAGTTGATCCAATATTAGCTCCAATATCAATAACTATATCGCCTTTATTAATAAAATTTGACATAATAATATTCTCACCCTGAGACCATTCTCCATATTTTTCAAACCACTGCCCAAGAACAGCATCGTTTTTCAAATACACCATAGATCCATGGATAGTGTTTGTTAATTTAAATTTGGTTAAGCTTATTTCCGCCATGTTTCCCCCGAAACTACTATATAAATTATAGTTAATTTACTAATACGATTGTTGCATAATATTAACAATTACAAATAATTTATTTTTTTAAAATTTATTTATTCTAATCCTCAAGCATAGTTAAACTGTTCCACCAGGCTGGGTCAGAATAAGCACGTAAATCTATTTGGTGCGTCCAAGATGATCTATGTTGTTGAGATAAATGATAATATGTTTCAGCAATTTTTTCTGGCAGCAATAAGCCATCATGCTCCATACCTCTAGTTTCTCTAAGCTTTTGATATAGCTCTGGACCTAAAATTTTACCTAAAGTATCAGGGGCATCAACTGCACCATCAATTACAATATGGACTGTATGAATTCCTTTAGAGGAAAACTCTGCATTTAATGTCTGGCAAAGCATCTTTCTCGAGCCCATTGCTGACGAATGAGAGTGTTGATTTGCATTTCCTCTCATAGCGGCAGTTGCTGATGTAACTAAAATAACTCCTTTACCTCTTCCTTCCATTAAGGGGCATAGAACTTTTGCCACCCTAAAAAGACCTAGGCTAGCGATTCTCCAACCCCACTCAAATTCTTTATGAGTAGTTTGATCAAGAGATTTCATACCAGTTTGGGCACCTAGATTATAAATAACCACCTCAATGGGTCCGATATTTTTTTCTATATCTATAATTAACTCTTCTAATGAGTTGTCTTCGATAGCATTAATAAGAGATCCTGAGGCAGAACCTCCTTTCTTTTCAATGTTATCAATTAAAGTATCTAGACCTTTTTGATCAGTTCTTCTGCAAAGATAGGAATGATAACCTTCGCTGGCAAACTTATCAGCTACGTTACCGCCTATTCCGGCACCAGCTCCTATTACTAAACATACTGGTTTCAAATTAATCTCCTGTTAAAATATTCTATACTTTTATATTTATGAACCTAATATATATTCACCACCTATTTCTAATGCTTTTTTATATGCAGGCCTTGATTGATAGCGATCAAGAGCATCAATAAGGTTTGAATAGTCTTTTAGTGAATCAGATATTTTTGCAGCCTCTAAAACAAAAGAAAGCATTGTATCTAAGCCTGAAAATTTATTTCTAAAAAAGAACTCATTGTCACCCAAGCATTTTGAGAGGTATCCTATATGAAGGTGTATTTCTGAGAAAATTCTATCCATTAATGGAGCAGCATTTTCTCCTAAAGAACTTGAATAAAGAAGCAGTAATAGAGGTAACATTGCAGATCCTTCTGCATAATGCATTAGCTCTAAGTACTTATAATAGTCTTCATCCTCTTGATTTGGTTTAAAATCGGAGGGTGCATATAGATCAACAATATAGGTAGTAATAGCGGCTGATTCAATTATCACTTTTCCATTATCAACAATTACTGGTGATTTACCAAGAATATGAACTTCTTTAAGCTTTTCAGGTGCTAAATTGGTTTCTAAGTCTCTTTTATAATTAATAATCTCATATGGGACTTTTAACTCCTCTAGAAGCCAAAGTATTCGTTGCGATCTTGAATTATTTAAATGATGTACTTCTATCATAGTTTTTCTCCTTTTTATTATTACCTATTAATTAACTCCACTTAATTACCATTCGTCCTCTTGTCCCTCCCCCTTCGAGTCTTTTATGAGCTTCTGCAGCATTTTCTGGGCTAACAGTATCGGCAACCCTAAGGGTTACCATACCATCATCAACTTGCTGGCGAATTTTATCTAATTTTTCATAGTCACAATTATACGCAGTAACCCAGGTAGAAGAAAATTTAATATCTCTTTGAGGTAAGCCTTTAAAGCCCCTAATTGAAGTAAAGGACCCTCCATCTTTAACAGCCTCAATAGCTTTTTCATTTAATAAAGCACCGTCTGCTAAACCGTCTACACCATCAGGGAAGTGCTCTCTTATTTGATCAACAAAACTCTTTTCACGAGAGATAATAATATCTACACCTAAATCCTTCAGTAAACTCTCGTCACTATCACTAGAATCAGCGATTACTATAAGGCCATCACATTTAGCGAGCTGAATAACATATCCGCCATACGCCCCTGGGCCTCCTGTTACTGCTATTACTTGTCCAGGTGTTAAATTTAATAAATCCAAAGACAAGCGAGCAGTTAAACTATTCATTGGAAGTGTACAAGCCTCTTCATGTGAAGTATTTTTGGGAGCAAAAACAACTGCATCTTGGTTAAGCACTAATTGCTCTCTATAAGCACCGTAATCTCCATCGGGGATAACCATTCCCATAACCCTATCACCAATCTTTATATCGGTTGTAACACCCTCGCCAATTTGATCAACAATGCCAGCAACATCCATCCCAGGAACACTTGGGAAAACTGGATTTTCTTTTCGAAATTTAGCTATCATTCCACTTCTTGCTACGATATCAGTAGGATTTACAGCAGATGCAAAGTTTTTAATTCTTATTTCTCCATACCCTACATTTACTTCTGGTATATCAATAACTTCTAAGACCTCAGGTCCACCATAGCGCATAATTCCTATTGCTTTCATAGCATTCTCCTTGGATTATTTTAAATCGATTTAGTTAATGTTATATTTTTCTATAGAATAAACAATGGGAGAATTTAATTATAGGAATACTATACCCAATGTTTGGAATGATTATTTATCAGGAATAATTTCAGCAATTTTTGGTATCGTAACTTTAATGAAGAAGAGATTTCCTAAGAAAGCTCTGAGTGTTTTAATTATAGTGAATAGGTTTATTTAAAGTAAGAGAGATTTAAATACATGTATTTAGTTTTTTTATCTCAAATTTTCTAACTCTTCCCACCTTTTGTAATTAATATCAAGCTTATCTTGTAAATCTGATAAATCCTTAAGTGTTTTTTGTACCATTAAATTTTCATTATTATAAAAATCTGGTGATGAAATTAATATTTCAATACTATTTTTTTTCTTCTCTAGTTTCTCAATAGATTTTGGCAAATTTTGAAGTTCACGATCCTCTTTGTAGGATATTTTAACTTTTTTTGACTCACTACCAATAGAAGAATTAGCCTTAAGATCTTGAGAATTTGTTTTGCTTGAATCTTCTTTGCCTTTTTTTAAGTCCTTTTCTGATTCTAAAAGTGACCCACCTTTCTTTATCCAATCACTATAGCCTCCGACATATTCTTCAACTTTACCAGATTCAGAAAAAACCATTGTACTAGTAACAACGTTATCCATAAATTTACGATCATGACTTACAAGCAAGACGGTTCCATTAAATTTCATTAAAAGATCTTCTAGTAATTCTAGTGTCTCTATATCCAGATCATTTGTTGGCTCATCGAGAACCAATACATTAGCAGGTTTACTAAAAACTTTTGCAAGGATAGCGCGATTCTGCTCTCCTCCTGAAAGTGCTTTAGCTGGAGTACGAACACGATCCGGGGTAAAAAGAAATTCACCAAGGTATGTAATTACATGCTTGCTCTTGCCATTAATCTCAATATATTCCTGACCACCACAGATGTTATCAATTAAGTTCTTTTCAAGATCTAACTCCAACCTTAGTTGATCGAAATATGCTATCTCTAATTTTGTACCAAGCTTTACCGAGCCTTTTGAAGGCAAAAGTTCACCAAGAATTATTTTTAAAAGTGTTGATTTTCCAACTCCATTTGGTCCTACCAGTCCAATACGGTCACCTCTGACAATAGTCGTTGAAAAATTATCTATAATAGTTTTGCTATCAAAGCTTTGAGAAACGCCTATGAGATCCGCAACAATCTTTCCTGAATTAGAGGCAAGCTGTACCTCAAAATTAGCATTTCCGCTTTGTACTCTCCTCTCACTCCTTTCGCTCCTAAGGGATTCTAATGCCCTCACACGTCCTTCATTTCGAGTTCGTCTAGCTTTTATTCCCTGTCGAATCCAAACCTCCTCCTCTGCAAGCTTCTTATCGAATAATTTATTAGCTGTTTCCTCTGCTGCAAGTTGTTGTTCACGAAATATAAGAAATTTTTCAAAAGAACCGTCGAACTGGTATAGAGATCCTCTATCAAGTTCGGCTATATTAGTCGCAACATTTTGTAAAAATGATCTATCATGGGTAACTAAAAGAATAGCCCCATTGTATCCCTGCAACCACTTTTCAAGCCATTCGATAGTTGGAATATCAAGGTGATTAGTTGGCTCATCAAGCAGAAGAAGGTCTGGCTCAACAACAAGGGCTCTTGCCAATGCTACTCTTTTTCTCCAGCCGCCAGATAAAGATGACATTAATTGGTCAGCAGGTAATTGAAGTTGGCTAATTACAGTATCAATTTTTTGACCAATAATCCATCCATCCAATGCATCAATTTGATCCTGAACAACTTCTAGTTCATTCATATTTTCATTACTATAATCAGTAATAAGGTGATGATACCGCTTTAAAAGTTCACCAGTTTTTTCTAATCCACTAGCTACCATATCATAGACGGTAAGTTTGTCTCCCAACGGTAAGTTTTGTTCGAGCCAAGAAACCTTTGTTCCAGACCTTAGCCATCGCTCACCTCCGTCAGGTTTTATATCATCAGCAATCAACTTCATTAATGTAGATTTACCTGTTCCATTTCGTCCTAAAAGGCCGAGCTTCTGACCCCTTTTAATAGAAAGATTAACATCTTCTAAAATAACTTGGGTACCAAAATTAATAGAGACTTTATCTAATCGAATTAGTGGCATAGAAATCCATAGATGATATAAAATGAAAAATTACAATACGCATAAGATACTTATTAATTGTATTTCACAGTATTATATACATAATTATATATAAAATAAATAAACGGAGAATTTAAATGGCAAAACCTCTTTGGGCCTTAGCCTCGGGGTGTGTTCCTGATGCATTACCATGGGATATACCAGTAATAGCTCGCTCAGGTGGGTTTTCATCTTCCGGAATGTGGGTAGATCCTGAAACTAGCTGGGATAGCACCGCTCTAAAAAAAACAAAAAAATCTCTTTCAGACACAGATATTCAACTAATAGATGTAGAGGTAATATGGTTAGATAAAACAGATCGTGCAGATGATAGGCAAAAACTTATTGTAGATGTTGGTCTAGAGCTTAAAGCCAAAAATTTATTAGTCGTCTCTAGGCATGATAATTTTAACGCCTCTATATCTCAATTTAGAGAAATCTGTGAACGGGTAGGCGAAGATCTAAGGGTTTGTTTAGAATTTGGGGAGTTTACCAGTATTAAATCTCTTTCAAAAGCAAGGGAGTTTATTGATTTAGTAGATCACCCAACGGCAGGTATTTTGATCGATTTAATGCACTTAAATAGATCTGGAGATACCCTACCTGATCTAAATAGCCCTCTATTCCCTTATATTCAGGGTTGTGATTTTTGGCAAAATTCCAGCACTATGACAGGAATGGATTATATTGAAGCTGCAGTTGATAATCGTTGCTGCTTAGGGGAGGGAGAGGCAAGGATTAATGATTTTAATTTATTGTGTCGTTCTAAAAAAGATGTAAGCTTAGAAATTAGGTCCATCGATTTAAGAGAAAAATATCCCGACCCCTTCAGAAGAGCTAAAGCCATCTTTGAGGGCTGTAATAGAAATTTATATATCTAATTTCATTTAATTTTAGGATTATCAATGATTTTTATCGGCATTTTTAAATAATATATTAAGGTCTTGATCTGTATCCGATTGAAGAACTTTATCTACCCATTGATGAAAATGTTGATTACCTTGTTCATTTCGACCAAATAAAACATGATCAAGACCACCCTCCTTTAGGGAATCTTGAGCAGAGCTACCCATAGCATAGTCTTCCTGCATAACAACTTGTTGAAAGAAGTCAAATTGTCCCTCGGCAGCTTCAGGGTCAATAGGTGGCTTCTCCATAATATAGTATTGAGTGGTTGTACTCTCGCCAACAGATTCACCTGGAAGAATTTGTGAAATCAATACACCGCGACCACCTGCCTCAAAAGATGCAATTGAAGTTGTGGGAAATACAGTCCAAACACCATAAGTCAGAGTCTCTGTGTCCCATTCATCCTCTGGTTTATCAATTAAATCAGCCATGTAACCTAATGTCTCTGTTGCAACATGTCCTTTTTCAGTTGCCGGCGACTTGATATGTTGATGAGGTCCCCATGCATAATAAAGCCCTCTATTGGTAGCATCAATTCCAAATGTATCACGATGCAAAACTGGGACATGGTAGTATTCAAGGTATCCGTCATATGCAATTTTCCAGTTTGGTCCGGAAAATTTTCGTTTTGAAACATAAATCCAATCAGAAAAAGAAAATGTTTCAAGCGTTGTGTCATAACCTGATAAAAAAGTTGGTATATCAACTTCAGAATTAGGATTTAAAATTGCCCATATTAGGCCTGCTGACTCAAAGACGGGTAATGACACAAGTCCATAATCATTTTTATCTATGGTACCAAAATCTTTTTCAGCGCTAATTGCTATCAAATCACCGACATTTGAAAAACTCCAACCATGGTAGGGGCAGGTAAAAAGCCTTTTATTTCCTCTATCCTCTTTTGTGAGACATGCACCACGATGAGAGCATGCATTAATAACAGCATGAGCTTTCCCGTCCTCACCTCTACTAACAATCAAGGATATACCAGCAATAGATAATGTTTTAAAATCCCCAGGTTTTGGAATTTCACATGAAGGCCCCAGGATAATAGGAATACGTTTTATAACTTTCTCTACCTCATTTTTAAAACGATTTGAATCGGTATAGTGCGTTGCAGGTAGTTGCATGACTTTATTTGCTTGCTTTATAGTCCCAGCCTTTGCATGTTCAATTACATCCCTAGCTATAGGAATTAAAGAGTCTCTTCCACTATTTGTTTTGCTCACAAAACCCCCTCTTTTATTATTAAGAACTTATTATTTATATACTTTTATTTATAATTATACCTTCTGTCTGAAAAAGTCCTAACCCTTTTTCTCCATGACTTATAGGATCCTTCTTTTAAATTTTCTCTCATAAGTATTTTTACGTCTTTCTCGCCTATTCCATATATCTCTTGTATGTTTTGAAAGCTGACGTGATCAGAGAGGGCTAATTCAATAATTTCACTTTTTTCACTTTCATTAAATATTTTTTTTATTGTCATTTTTTATAACTTTTTCATTATCCTATTCTTGAGTAATAAAGTGATTTGTAGCCTTTACAAGCTCGTGAGTTATTTCTTTCTCAAAAGAAGAATGACCTGAAAAAGGAGCAATTATTAGCTTTGACTCAGGCCATTTAGAATGAAGCTCATAAGCAGTTGTGGGGGGGCAGACTGTATCATACCTTCCCTGAATAATGACTGCTGGAATATCTCGAATAATATCAACATTATCCAAAAGTTGATTCTCATTATCTAAAAACCCTTTATTTACAAAGTAATGATTCTCAATGAGAGCAAAAGCTAAGGCAAATTCTGCATTAATAGAATCTTTGACTGCATCAGGATTGTGGTTAATGAAGCTAGTAGATGCCTCCCACTTTGACCAGGCTCTTGCAGCAGATAATTTCTTTTCTTTATCTTCTCCATAAAATATTTTTCTGTAGGCTTCGATTAAATTAGATCTTTCTTCTTCAGGAATCTCCTCTAGAAATCCTTTCCAAGCCTCAGGATACATTTCGCTGGCACCATACTGATAGAACCATTCAAGTTCTTTTTGTCTAAGCATAAAAATACCTCGAAGAACCATTTGACTAACCCTATCTGGATGTTTTTGAGCGTATGCTATGCCAAGGGTACTGCCCCATGACCCACCAAATACTAACCATTTTTGAATATTAAGTTTCTCTCTTATAGATTCAATATCTCCAATAAGATGCCACGTAGTATTATCTTTTAAACATGTATGAGGTTTACTTTTTCCACATCCTCTTTGATCAAATAAAATAATCCTATACTTCTTTGGGTTAAAAAATCTTCTTGAAAGTTTACCACAGCCTCCGCCAGGGCCGCCATGAATAAATATTGCTGGCTTACCTTTTGGATTACCACATTGTTCGTAATATATTTCATGGATTCCCCTTTTAATGTAACCACTTTCATAGGGCTCTATAGATGGAAATAATTTATTTATTTTATTGAATAGCTTCATCTCTAGTCCCTAATTAGTTTTTGGTTTATCAGAAATCAAATGTGCTAACGCAATAAAAATAGGGCCAACCACAGCAAAAACCGCAACTAATCCAAACATATTGAATAATACATTTCCAATACCTAGATCAGTTATATTCAAAAAAGGATAAGGGTAAACATTGGTTAATAAACCCCGAATAATTGATGTCACTCCATATACAGCAGGAAATATAAGCCAATAAGGAAGATGTTTATAGAAAATCATTCGCTTTTCAGCAAATAATAGCCAATCGATAATATAGAGAATGGGCATGACTGTATTCAAGCCTGTGGCGGTTACCCAAGTGAAGCCTTGAGGATTCCAATAAGGAACGATCAGCATATGATAAACAACGGAAACCATAAAAATATATGATGCAAGTGCTGTACGAACGGCAGGACGCATGAAAAAATTAAATAACTTGCTATCTGGCTTAAGTAATGGTGCCGTAAAAGCAAGTGCAATAAGGATGTTAGTCCAAACTGTAAAATACCCAAAATAGATAAACAACGTTTCAGCAACACTACTCTGCTCACCGATTATCAACATATCGACAAATCTAAGAGATAGTATTAACCATGCAAGAAATGTGCACATAATTCTATAGTTACCCATGATTTTTTCTCCAGTATTTTTTATAATTATTAAATAATTTCATTCCTTTAAACCATCTTATAATTTCTGACACCAAAACTGATACATCTCAGCGAAGGTATAAGGATTAGCTTCTTCATATAAGATCCATTTATCCAAATCATAAGGGTCATCTTTACCAGTATTTGTGAGTTTAAAATTTTGAACTATATTTTTTGAACTAAAACCACAGAACTTTAAGCCTAAGTCGGCAAGACTTACCTTTATTTCAGGTATGGTAAATCGATGTTCTTGCATATGGAACAAAAGGTCTCGTAATTCACTTGTACTATAAAAGTCATTAAATTTCAGAATACGCTTATGGTGATCTTCATTAGAGTCGATAATATTACTTCTAAATTTTCTTATTGCGTCATCACTTGACCCGATTCCTAATTGGAGGATTTCTTCTCGTATTTTTACAACGCTCTGTCTAGCTAACTCACTGTATAGACCTATTCTCATTAGGCCAGCAGACTTCAAACAGTCAGTTAGTGCTTTCCAGCCAGCCATTGGATCATCCATGTGATGCAGTACTCCAACGCTTTCAACGATATCGAATTGCATATCAAGCTTACCTAAATCTAATATATCGGCCTGCATATACTGTATATTTTGAAGATTGGACTCTTGAGTTTTTCGTTTTGCATAGGCAAGGCTAGCCAAACTTAAGTCAACAGCTAAAACTGTAGAGTTTTTATATATTGATGCAGTTTCAATTGAATGCTCTCCAGTACCACAACCAGCTACTAAAATATCGGGGTTCTCAATATTATTTATTTTAGGGTCAAAAATATTTAAGTGTAAATTTCTAGCAAATTCAGAAACTGAATGAGATTTTAAAGGTAATCCTAAGCTAATCCATCTAGGGTATGGGTTTTCTTCATATTGCCCCCTGACCTTCAAAGACACGCTATCTGTGATTTCTTGTAACAGTGGTATATCCAATTTCAAATGGCTTTCTTGTTTTGGTTCTAAAACCTGTCTCGTAATCACTTGCTTAATATCATCAGTTACAGTGAGCAGATCGAACCATTCATAATCATGTAGAGCCTTGTAAGAAGCCAAACACAATATAGCTTGCGGGCTGGGCTGTTCTTTATTTAAAAGAAGCTCTTTAACTTCAGCCTCTAATGTTTCAAGCGCCTTAAAATCATTATTTGTTTCAAAGTAAACATACTCATTTGTGAAACAATGAAGTGCTAATGCTGATTGAAATTTTAGGACCTTAGGTGTTCCTTTTATTTCTGAAATAGATGATAACAGTACAGACCTGATATCCTTAAGTAAGGCTTCAAAGTCTAAGTCAGAAAGTAAGGAAACGCTCATAATTTTCAATAAAAGCGGCACATCAGAAAGGTCTGAAACAATCTTTTGAATTGATAGCTTCATCTTACCTTCGGAGTGCATTTCAAAAACTGCTTTTACAATAGGCTCAAGCTTTAAAAGGCTTGTTACTGCAGTTGATATTTCCGAAGGCCTAATTATATTTTTATCATTAAGTATTTTTAAAATTATTTTTTTTATACCTGGTTTTGATTTCTTAAATCTCACTGATTGTAAGGCTACCGCCATATTCCTATTGGCTTTAGCGTCCTCAGGCATAATCCTAAGAGCTTTAATAAAACTATCTATAGATCCATCTATATCGCCTCTTTTATTCAGAATGATACCGAGGTTGTTATGGGCATCGATATAATTCGGTTTCAAAGCTATCACTTTTGTATAGCTTTTTTCAGCAGCATCTAATCTTTCCATTTTTTCAAACATATAGCCCTGGTTGTAGTGAGCTATAGCAAGGTATGGATTCAACACTATTGCTTGGGTATAACTTGCTTCAGCCTCTTTTATCATTCCCAGCTCTTGGAGTGTGTTGCCCAGGTTGCTATGTGCTTCGGCATCTTGAGGCTTTAAATGTACAGATTTTTGGCAAGCATCTAATGACTCTCTAAGCCTCCCTTCTTCTTTTTGTGCTACACCTAAAACTTTCCACGCAAACTGATATGTTGGAAATCTTTTAGTGATAGATATCGCAAGATTTATAGCATTACTGTATTGTCCACTTTGCCAATATTCTAGGAGACTATTAGTTTGTTGCTTAGATGGTTTTGCAGAATTAATATCTTGATTGTGAGCCTCAGAAGGTAATTGTGAAACAAGAGTATTTAACTTGTCCCCTGCCACACCTTTTTTCTTTGCCTGGTCAATAACTTTCTTCGCATTATCAAACTGTTTTTCTTTGATCAGAGCATCAATGTAACTCAGCCAAAACTGCTCTATTTTTGGATTGGCCTCGATAGCATTTTTAAATAGTGTTAAGGCTACTTTAGTTTTATCAACTGAAACTTCTATTAGACCCAGATTGTGGTTAGCGTCTGGATGCAGAGGCTGATATTGCAAGATAAGTCGATAAAGGCGTTCAGCTTCTTGCAGTTTCCCTTCTTTGTGTGCGGCCACCCCTTTTTGCAGCACTTGCTCACTAGTTAGCTCCATTTAACGTCCTTAAATCCTAAGTCATATATGTTGTAAATAACTTTTTTAATTGGCTATTACATCCATATTGCATGTATTTGATTATATCTTACACGAAAGTCTCGTGTAACTAACCATTATAATAAATCAATTACTTAGTTAATAAAATCTATTACAACTTAAGAACTATTCAATCAAGAATCCGAAAAAAATCAATGGTTTCAGGGAATAATAATTATTTAAAATTTCCCTCATTTAGCCCTCCCCTTTTTTGAGCCTAATAATTTCCTTAAAAACATAACTGAAAGTCGTCAAAGTAAAGATATTTAATGCCACCATTTTGTTCGTAATTAGCCATACAGTAAGCAACATTGGAGGCCTTAACACTTCTATATTTTCTAAGGTGTCCAATTAAAAAAAAATTTATAAATGACGATAAGTTTTGCCCAATTTTTTCTAAGAATCTACTCTCATCTCGTTGGCCAAGAAGTAGACTAGGACGAAAAATATTTATAGCTTGAAAATCAATTTTTTTAATTTCTTCCTCGACCTCGCCTTTTGTTTTTAGGTAAAAATTGTTTGCGTATGGGTTAGCGCCCACAGAAGAAATCAAACTAATTTTTGTAGCACCAACCTCTCTTGCTTTCTTGGCAAAAGATAAGCAATAGTCAAAATCAACTTTTTTAAATTCACTTTGACTCCCAGCTTTTTTTATAGTCGTACCCAAGCATATATACAAATGATCACAAGAGGGTATGCTTCCATTCTCTACAAAATCATCAAAATTAATATTAAGGAGGCTTACATTTTCAGGAAGATTGCTTATGAATCTTCGAGTAATAGCTATAACTTCTGACTCTTTTTTAGCTAGCTCGAAAAGTAGTTTTTTACCTACAAGGCCTGTAGAACCAATAACCAAAGAAGTATTAGACATAATTTAATTCCATTATTCTCACTAAATAGACTATATGACTATTCATTAAATATTTCTTATCTTTTTAGAATTTTGATAATTTCATCAACTTTAGTCTCAAAATTATTTCCTGTCAGAGATTCTTTAATACATTCTTCCAAGTGTTTTTTAAGAATTTTTCCTTCAACAGTGGTAATTGAATTTTTCACTGCCTTTATTTGATTAAGAATATCAATACAATAATCGCCCTTTTCGATCATTTTTTCAATACCCCTAACCTGACCTTCTATTCGTCGTATACTTGATAATTGGTCTTTGTGACATGGATGACTCATAATTAAATAACCTCAGGAATAATATATGTAAAAATACTGGCAAATAAAAATATGATAACAGATATAAAATATATGAAACGAGACCTTTTACGTGTTCTCATACATACTCTCCCAAGGATTGGATCTATTGGGCATGGTAAATAATAAGTCTTATAATTAATATAACCGCCGATTAAAATTGAGAAAAAAGCAAATAAAGAAATAGTTAGTTTATATTTAGATAAA
>Ga0209091_10002710_pt1 | contig 14764 bp, 16 predicted proteins | sample ArcticOcean_MG_C_6_FD_187438 | JGI IMG/M metagenome (GOLD analysis project Ga0209091, IMG submission 187438) | Marine microbial communities from western Arctic Ocean - ArcticOcean_MG_CB8_128 (SPAdes) (version 2) | ecosystem: Environmental > Aquatic > Marine > Oceanic | place: Arctic Ocean...
AAACTTTATCCCTAAAGTAATATACAGAGTCCACATGCACACTATATAAGCTTATATTCTATATTAATGTGATTCTATAACTTGATAAAAGACTACTCTAGCCACACACTTTCTTGTTATGATTAAGATATGAAAGACAAGATAGATGAAGGGTTAAAAAAGATTAAGAAACTTAAAGAAGATCTTGATAAAAAAGGTGGTGAAATATTAAAAAGCAAAGAAGTTCAAAAACTTAAAAAAAATATACAAGCTACCGGAGATAATCTTTTAAAAAGAGAAGAGGTTCAGAAACTTAAAAAGAACTTTCAGTCTGCTGGCGAGAGAATTAGCAAAGACAAGAATCTAGATTTTTTAACAAAAATACCTAAAAAAGTTTTTATTATTGTCGGAGGTTTCCTTGCTTTGCTTTTCTTTTTTTCAGGAGATTCATATGAAAATATTTATAGCTGCGAGACTAATTTGACAGAATATATTAATCTTGAGATTAATCTTCAAAGTGGAGAAGAAAATGTTACCCATTATGGCGTTAAAGAACTCCCAATCGAACTTGATATACTAGATAATAATTCTAATTATATAAAACTAAGAGATAACGTATTTGGATATAACTATACCTTCTTTAAAGGAACTAATAATTTAGTTTTAAATATGCCAGGCGTAGCAGACTGGTCATATAACTGCGTAATAAAATGAATAAAATACTTCCCATAATATTAGTTGTTGTTTTGTCTGGGTGTGCAGAGTAGCCTTTTAATCAAACTGTCCTATGAAATTTTCATAAATATGGTACTATATTTACCAATATGGATGATAATTATAAATACTTTTCTGATTATTTGGCCTGTCCTCATACCAAAAATAATCTTAAGCTAACAGAAAGTAGTGACTCATGCTTCTTTGAATCTGATAGTGGTAAATACTTAATTAAAGATGGCGTGCCAGTCTTTTTATCAAAACTTAATTATAATAATCCAGATGATGAGAAATTTATGGAATCTATCCAAGATTTTTGGAATAGTGGCTGGGAAAAAAGAACTGGAGAAGATGATCATTCTTTTCTGTATGAGTTGAATGAAGAGGAACTTTTTAGAAGACTTAAAGCTAGTTATGATTCACAAAGATCACGAGGAGAAGGCATTGGCTCTTATTTATCAAATGAACTTAAAATTGATGCTCTTAAAGGAAAAACTTGCATAATTGTTGGACCAGGTTGCGGTGAAGAGGCAATGGAGTTACATTTGCTATCAAAGGCAAAAGTAATAGGTATTGATCTTAGTCATAAAAGCGCAACACTGACAAATAAATTTCTACATAAGTTTGGAGATAAATCTGGTATAGGTATACAAGGTGATTCAAGATTTTTACCAATTCAGTCAAACTCTATCGATTATGTTTTTTCAAGCGGTGTTATTCACCATTCACCAAATATTCAAAAATCTATCGATGAGATACATAGAGTCTTGAAACCAAATGGAGAATTTTGTGTAGCTTTATATCATAAGTATTCTATAACGTGGATGAAATTTTTACTAAAAGCTTTATTAAGAGGGAATTGGACTAAGAAAAAATTAAATAAATATATAAGTCGTCAAACAGAACATGCCTGGATTACAGGTGATAAGAAAAACCCTCATACAAAATTATTCTCTAGACCTCAATGCTTTAATCTTTTTAAAGATTTTAGTGATGTTAATGTTAGAGCGGGAAACTTTAGTATACCAGGGAATTTCATTCTGAAATTTTTTAGCATAGTAAAAAATACAAAAGTAATGTCTAAGCTTGGATCTATGATTTATATTTCAGGGTCAAAAAAATAAAAGTAATTTAGTTAATGAATGTTCCAGACATGATAAAGATCCCAAATAATTAAATAGAATAGTAATCATAATAACCGTTAATTTTTTTAGTTATTGTTGATAATGAATCTGACTTTATAATCTCTGATCTTCTCAAGAGATATCTATTTGTTTTGTTAGTGTTTTTGCCTTTAATACTAGATGATGCGTACTCATAGCCTATGGATTTTAGAATGCTCAAAGTATACTCATTATAAGAACCATGCGGGTAAGAAATTCCTGAAATCTTAGTACCAGTTATACCTTCTAGTATTTTTTTACTTTCAGATAACTGATAAAGAATTTTATCATTGCTTATTGTATCTAACCTTATATGATCATAAGAGTGACTACCTATTTCACAATTAGTTAAAGAAGATAATGACTTAATATCTTCAGCTGAAAGATAGCCTTCGGTATCCAAAGTATTTGAGGTTACATATAAGGTAAATGGGATATTATATTTATTAAGTATCTCAACAGCATCTAAATTATCTTTATAGCCATCATCAATAGTGATTGATAGAGTATCTGTATTATGACTCATATACTTGTTAATAGGTATAATCTCAAAATTATCTAAATAATATTTAATATGTTCTTTAAATTTAGGTATATCAATACTAAAACCATAAGCATCATGTTTAAACTTAGTTCCAAAAGCATGATAAATTAATGCCCTATTCCCAGGTCTTTGAGCATACCTAAGGTAAGAATTATAATAAATAAAACCTAAGGCTTCTTTGACTGTATTTTTAAAAATTTTTCTAATAAACATCTATGTATTATAATACAATAGTTTCTGTAACTACTATTAATTCATCAAGAATAAAAAAAATACTGATTTAACTAGACCTAGTCGATTGGAAATAAACATGCGTCCATTATGGGTAGAACAAGGAGGAGGCGATGTTTTAGACACTAAACGTGGTTTATTAATAAGAGATGGCGATGATTACATTGGACCTAATGGTAGAATCATAAATTTAGGAGATGGAATTTATCATGATACTAGCACTCGAGAAATCATACAGCCTATTAAATGAGTATAAATAAAATACTTCCCATAATATTAAAGCTAAAAGACAACGCTAGTCGTATACTCATATACTTGAGTAGGGAAAAAAGAAGTTACTACTGTAATGAAACCAAATCCATAAGCAATCACAAAAGCTCCAAAGTCCCTAATGCGTTCTGTTATTCTAAATTTTAAACTAAATTTAGTATAGAGAAATGATTTTACTTTAAGACTACTCATAAAATCTCCCCAACGGAACATTAAACTAAAAGCCCAATATGTAAGCGGTGAAGTAATAATTACTATCAGGATAAATAAAACATAATCTTCCATATTTTAATCATAACAATATTCGGAGCTGTTTTGAAAGCAATTGGGGGTTGCATTGGGGGTTGGAAATATTCTTAATCACAAGAATCGTTGATAACAAATAGTTTCAAATAAAGCTTTACCTCCCCGCCCGATAGGATTGAAGAGTACAGTATGGTTTTATAAGGTACTAAACAATACAATAAAATCATTAGTTTAAAGAACTTTATTCCAATACATTCCATACTGATACGAGCTAAATCAGATAGCCATGGTGGCATATTTGGTGGCACGAGAATATGGGAGTATTTATGAAGATTCAAATGACAGATTATAAAATTAAAAGCATCAAGCCCAAGAGCAAAGATGTGAAGTATTGGGACAATAGGGGACAAGGTTTATTTCTTTATGTAATTGCTAAGTCTGGAACTAAGTCATGGAGATTTAAGTACAGAATAGGTGGCAAAGAAAGACAAATCGTCCTTGGTAAATATCCTTTAATGACTCTAGCCCAAGCTAGAGAGTCATGTATTAAATTAAAAGAATTAACAATTCTAGGGGTTGATGTTTCAAAGGATCGAAAGATAAAGAAACACACAAACAATGATAAGGGTTTGAAGACTATTAAAGATTTATGTTCTTATTGGCTAGATACTTATCAGATTGAATATCCTCAGAAAGCTAATGACTCATTGTTAAGGTTTGAGAAATATTTATATCCTTATTTCAAAGATAGACCGCTAGAAACTATTAAGCTCAAAGACTTAGAAGACTTTCTTTTTTGGGTTGTAGATAAATATAAAATATATACGACAGTTAAGAGAATCAAACAGAACTTAGTTAGAGCGTATGCTAAGGCAGTTAAGCATGATCTAATTGCATACAACATTGCTAGAGAGATTGATAATCTACCTACAATGCCTATCAAGAACTTTCCCGCAATTACAGATGTTGCATTGATTGATGACTATGCAAAGGTTATAGCTCAACTATACGATAACAAAGAAGATATTATTCTTTCTACAGCTATTAAGTTATTGCCGCACTTATTTGCAAGACCAAGTGAACTAAGAACTATGCAATGGAAAGATATTGATTTTGGTAGAGCATTTTGGACTTACAAGATGACAAAGGTTTCACAAGAAAGGAGAGTGCCTTTATCTCCACAAGTAATGTCAATGTTAAGAGAGTTATACAAACACACGGGAGATTTAGAGTATTGTTTTCCCGCTACTACACAAGCAGGATATATAAACAAATCACATCTATCTAGTTCAGTTAAAAGATGTGGCATTGATACAAACAAACAATCACTGCATGGGTTTAGAGCAAGTGCTACTACATTCTTGCATGAAGTTTTAAAGATGAAAGATGATTGGATAGAATTGCAACTAGGACATAAGTTAGGGAACGATACTAAAATAGCATATAAGAGAACATTGTTCTTAGATGACCGAATTGATATGATGAATCAATGGTCTAATTATTTAGATGACCTAAGAACAAACATTATGGATATTCGCATTGTCAAAGCAAGAAGATGACTTTCAAACATTAGCAAAGGGGTATGAAGATATCTCTCATGCAATACTTGATAACATAGAGAACAAAAAGAAAGACAAAGAAACCGAGAAGCAGAAGAAAGCAAACATGGATAATCTTCTAGGTGTCTTACATTGGTTTCTAGACAATCATGTTGTTGTTCCTAAGAGGTTAGCAAAGTTTGTTGGTGATAGTATTAACAATGGAACTATCACACACACAATAAAATATCCAAGAGGATATAAAGTAAATAAGGGTATTAATAATGTAAAGGTATGCCTAGAAATATTTAAATCAGTCTTAGGCGGATTGAATGAGAATCAAGCAATAGAGAAGTATGTAAAGGAACATGGTCATCAGGACACAATGGCTATCTATCAAGCTATTTGGAGATATGGAAAAAGTGCAAAGGAGATAATTCCAATGGTTTGGGATACCCCCTTAACCCCCGAACAAAGCAAGAGCATAGATATACTCGTTCATACTAAGGAAGATAAGGAGTTTCAGGACAATAAGGACTTTGCTACTAGCAATCCAAACTCTATCAAGAACAAAATATTTTCTATTCTATAGAATATTAAGCTTATCTGTAGTAATGTTTTAGTTATAATGTCAAAAATATCAACAGATAAATTACGGGAAGTAGTTCAAGATTTTTCTAAACTAATTATGGAAAAATGTTTGACTGGCACCCCTATTAAGCAGTTTGCTACTCCATTCCGAGGTGAAAAGAAAAGGGGAATATCTAGACCAATTGTACTTGTACCTATAGAGCTTTTAAGATTTAGAGCAGAAAATAAACGTATTAACGTAAATGTTAAAACACACTTAAAAAAACATCCAGAACTCTCAGATAGTGACTTCTTTAAAGATATTAAATATCAAGAATTACTTGGAAGTTTTTTATATGAACAAAATAAAGCTAGAACAAGTGAACTTAAAGAGTTGATACATGCTGATGGTCAAGATGAGCCAGCGATATCAACAGCAGATGGTTTTTTAATTGATGGCAATAGAAGAAGATATGTGATGGGTGAATTACATAAAGAAAATCCTTCAGATGAAAAGTTTAAATATATGAAGGTAGTATTATTACCAGGTGATGATGGAATCTCGGATAAAAGCAAAAGATTAGATGATGGTGGTATTCCAACAATACAAGAATTAGATAGTATTGAAAGAATTATTCAAAGACGTAAAACTGGAAAATTAGAGTTTACTGATTATGGAGAGGCTGTAACTATTAGGGATGAACTTGAGCAAATGAATTTTGAGGATTACTTGAGACTGGATTCTACTAAGAATGAAATACTAGATGATCCAAAAAAAGTGAGAAAAGCCGAGGAGGAAGTTTGGAAAAAATATCTTGGACCTCTTGAGATTTGTGAAGATTATCTAAGATTTACTGACAATGATGGATTACTTGATATTATACAAAAAAAAGGATTATGGAATGCATGTCGTGACTTTCATCAGAAGATATGGATGAAAATTGGAACTCTAGAAAAAGCAAGTAGTATGAAAAAGGAGTTTAACATTATTGATCCAATGAAAGATCCTTTAACGATTAAAAAAATGGCTTTTTATATGATGCAGAATCCTAAAGATTTAGAGAGAGATATAATGTATGAGATCAGAGAGTTAAAAGCTCATTGGAATACAGATCGTAAATCTATAATTAGCTATATTGATGAAGTTGAAAATAAAGATGAAGCTAAACCAACTGAGCCAGAAGCTAAACCAACTGAGCCAGAAGCTAAACCAACTGAGCCAGAAGCTAAACCAACTGAGCCAGAAGCTAAACCACCAAATCCAGGAGGTTTGATAAAACGCATAAAAGGTAAAAAAGACAAAATCGATGCAGAAGAAAGTCCAAAAAATCTTTTAAAAGCAGCTATAAAAAAACTTCAACATAAAAACCTTAAAATAGATAAAGTCAACCCAAAAGAATATAAAAGTTTAAGAGAGCTATGTTCAGACATTCAAAAAATTGCCAACACTCTAGAAAAGAGTATTTATAAAAAAATAAAAAATAAATAAGCTGCCTCGATAATATAATATTTTATGTTACTAAGTATAAATGAATCAATCTTGCAATTAGATACTAACAATCAAAAAATATCTTTTGATTTACAGTCGAATTTAAGATACCTAGGTTTCAAAACTAAAGATAATTATACTTTTTCAAAGGAAAAATATAACTTAGATTTAATACAGAAAACGATAAAAATTATCAAGGATGAAAAAATATCATTAGAATATGATAAGTCACTTGTACAAGAAATTGATATTTTAAAAAAAAATAGAGAGGAGCATTACGCTATTTCAGATTACTTATATAATTTAAAAAATGGCGATATAGTTGAAGAAGATTATAATGGTTTTTTAAACACATTAAAAAACTTTCAAAGAAATCTATATGAGCATCAAAAAAAATCATCTTTTCATTTATTCAAAGCCAAACATGCTGCAAACTTTTCTGTACCTGGAAGTGGCAAGACAACCGTAGTTCTTGCAGTTTATAATGCCTTAAAGCAATTAAATAAAGTAGATGCAATTTTAGTAATTGGTCCATTATCTAGTCATGGTTCATGGTTAACTGAATGGAAAGAATGTTTTAATGAGGAGCCTGATCATAAAATTTTATCGGGTGGAACTCAAAAAAAACGTAAAAAAGTATATTTATCTGATACTTACTCAGAATTAAGCCTTTCAACATATCAGTCTACAATGTTCGACTGCAATTATTTAAAAGAATATCTTAATCTTGGCAAGTTTATGTTAGTTATTGATGAGGCTCATTATATTAAACGTTCAGATAGTAAATGGGCGTCTTCTATATTGGATCTGGCTCAAGATTCATCTTATCGAGTTGTTTTAACAGGAACACCTATGCCACAATCATATAAAGACCTTTATAATTTATTTGATTTCTTATATTTAGATGAGTCGCCACTATCTTTAGAAGTTAAAACAACTATTAATAGCTATGTTGCTCAAGATGATCCTCAATCAAGATTGAAGGCAGAAGGCTTATTAGAAGACACAATAGGCCCTTTCTTTTACCGCGTTCGTAAGAAAGATTTAAATCTATCAGCACAACATGAACATGTCATCAACGTACAAATGAATAAATATGAGAGGCTTGTTTATGAATTTATAATTTTAGAAATTCAACTTCTATCTAATACTGATTATGAAAAAAATAGTGACTTTTTAAAAATTTTAAAAAAAGGAAGAATGATGAGATTGAGACAAGCATATTCAAACGTATCTTTATTAAAAAACACCATAAAAAATTATAAGGAAAATATATTCTCTAACTCTGATATTGAAAACATAATATATCGGTACAATAAAATTGAAAAGCCAGCAAAACTAGAGATACTTATGGAACAAATAAAAAACCATTATAGTAATAATGAAAAAGTTGTTATATGGTCCAATTTTATCGGATCAATTAAATTGATCGAAAAAGCCATCAAAAAAATGAATATCTATTGTAGTAAGATAATTGGGCAAACACCTGCTATTAGTGATAAAGCTATTCAGGATATGTATTTACGAAAAGAAATTGTACAAGAGTTCAATGATCCAAATGGCTGTATTCAGGTTATTATTGCTAATCCTGCAGCATGTGCAGAATCTATCTCGTTGCATAAAGATTGTAATCATGCAATTTATTATGACCTTTCTTATAATTGTGCACAGTACTTACAATCTTTAGATAGGATTCATAGGGTTGGTGGTTCAGAGGATATAGCAAGTCATTACTATTTTCTCAGTTATGACGACACTCGTGAAAATGAGATACTTGAGCGAGTCAAAGATAAAGCCCAGAGGATGAAGGATATTATGGATGTAGATTATGGCATATATGATTTAGAAATGGATACTAATGATGACGATATTATTGCTTATGATAATATTATAAATGATAATTAATAATGTTTGAAAATATAACCGTTAAGAATCTTAAATATTTTATTGAAAAGCTTAGTAACTCAGGTATGTTATATGATGCTTTAAAATATGATTTTCAGCACCATGGTACTTATTTTGAAAAAAATATTAATTTCTTATTAGAATTAAAAATTTTATCTATCTCTGATAATAGAGTTAACCTTAAAAGTAATATAAGTAATAATAATTTTTCCGCTGAACTTATTAAAATATTATCTAAAGACCAAAGTGAGTATGGCGAATCTTTTCAGGAGTATATTAAAAAATTCCAACTGACATCAGGTAAATACTCATATACTGAGAAAACATCAAAATATAGCTCTATTAGGAATCTACTTTATAGCTTGGGTATAATAAAAAAAGAAGAATCAGAAAAATATTATATAGATGAACTATATCTTCCATATATTTTAAACATTATAGATTTATCCATCAGTAGCACTTCTAATGAGACGCTAGAAAAAAAAATTGAACAACATATTAATAATGAAAGGACCATCATAAGTACAGATGTGGCTTTTATAAATAATCTTAAAAAAGAGAGAGAATATACTTGTGAAGCTTGTGGGTTTATTTTTAAAGATATTTATGAAGATAGTAATAAATCAAATAAATATATAGAAGCACATCATTTAAAAACTAAAGAATCTGCAAAAAAAGAACTTAAAACAGGTGAGGTAAGAGTAATTAAAAAAGAGGACTTTGCAATACTATGTGCAAACTGCCATCGAATGATTCACCAAATTATGTCATCTGACAGTATTGAGACTATTTCACTATATAATTTTAAAAAAAGAATATCCAAAGAATATATTTCTATGATTAAAAAACTTACTCAAAAACAATAAAGACTTAAAAGATTTATTTCATTAATCAAGTAAAGATATACAGTACACAAGCACACAATACACTCTATATTGCTACTATTTATAGTGAGTTAATTTGATTAAAAGACTACTCTAGCCACACACTTTCTTGTTATGATTAAGAAATGAATATAGATAATTTCATATACTCTCTTGGATATTTAATTATATTTTTATCCATAATGTTATATTTCAAACTTATAGATAAAGAATCATTTAACTCCTATATAGACTATATCCCGCTAATTAATAAGATACCTGATAATCCTGTTTCAACACTTGTGGTTATGTTTATAGTTTTATATTGTGCTGATAGGTTCATTCCTCATATAAATTATCTATATAGTATTTTTGCAATAACTATTGGCACTCTCTTTATTTGGGCTATTTATCTGTTTGTTCTTGAAAGTGCTGGCAAAGAGAAAGATAAAAAAAAGTCTATGTACATCAAAGGTGCAGTTTGGACAGCAGTATTTTATTTCGTGCTCTTTTCTCTAGGGGTAAGATATGACGAGTATAATAATGTAATACATATCCCTATTTCTGAATATTTCAATCGAGTAATCTATTATATAGCTTTTATAGAATTTGCAGTATATAGGAGTTTTGTTTACCATAAAAATTAGAAATGAATAAAATACTTCCCATAATATTAGTTGTTGTTTTGTCTGGGTGTGCTGTTACTCCATCAGTTACTATCCTAGAAGAATTTAGTCCTGAAACGAAAACTATTGTACTCTTATCTTCAACTAGATGGGATAAAAACCTAAGACTAAGTTTAATGAAAAAAGGTTTTAAAGTATTAAAATATGCAGATGTATATAGCATAACAAGGAAAATTGATGATAAAGAGATTAAGCATAATCAGGCAGAGTCAAAATATGGTATTGAGTTTGATTTTAGCATTGTGGATAGATGTGCTTTTTCAAAAGGCTGGAAAATTGATGGCGTAATTGAAGTCGTCAACCTCGAAACAAATAGTGTAGTAATGTATGTTGAAAGGGGTGGATGGACAAGCCCATGTGTCGTTACTGCAGGTGGATTAGTTTTTGAGCAAATAGCTGATGACCTTGCAAAAAATTGGAAATGAATAAAATACTTCCCATAATATTAGCTGTTGTTTTGTCTGGGTGTGCAAATAAACATCATGAACTCACCATGGTATATGAAAGCAAACTAGATACAGAAATAGAAATATGTGAGAAAAACAATAAGTTAATGAAAATGTTTGTTATATGCGTTGATAAGATAGAAAAGGAAATGATTAAGGACAGGTGGGTTGATAATATTCCGTTGACTACCAGCACTCAAGACTCTTACAGAGTTTATAATACTAGAGAAAGAGTTAGAAAAATGAAATTGAAGTATGCGTTAGTTATAGCTGATGAGGTTGATAATAATAGAGCTTCAAGAGCCGCAGGAAATTTAGAGATTGCTAAAATTGAAAAAATATTATGGGATATTGAAGATGCAAAATTCGCTGGTCAACAACAATTAAGTTTCGAGAAGTCACTCAAGTTCTTGGATATATATTCAAAAGCAATAGAGCGAACAACCCCTAAACCCTCAACGATAATTATTAATGAATAAAATACTTCCCATAATATTAAAGCTAAAAGACTACTCTAGCCACACACTTCCTTGTTACCATATAAGATATGAATGCACTAAGAATTCAGATAGTTGATAAGTAGCGGTTATCTAGGAAATTGAGTATATTTTAAGTGAATTTAAGGCTTTTGTATGAAATTTTTTAAAGTTATTTTTATATTATGGGCTGGATTTTTCATTATGAATAATATCCATCCTCTTGTAGGAATAATTTTTATTTTTATTCTCTTAGGGATGGATGAGAATAAATCTAAACATACTGCAACTGATACTATAAAAACTGAATTCAAGAAACATGTTAAAAAAATTCTACCTCAATATGTTAAAGAAAAGGAGATAATTAAAGAAAATTCAAAGTTCTTTGATGAATTCTTCAGTATGTCTCCAACAGAAAATCAGAAGATTGCTATAGTTTCTGACTCAAGTAATAATTTGATTGTCTCAGGAGCTGGTACAGGTAAAACAACAACTATTCTTGGAAAAATACTTTTCCTATTAGAAGTTCAAAAATATAATCAGACCGACATACTTGTTATAGTATTTACAAATACAGCTCGTATTGAATTAGATGATAGACTTGTAAAAAAAATAGGCAAGCATGAGATTAAAATGATGACTCTTCATGCTTATGCAAAAGAGATTATATCTCAAGTAGAAGATGATAAGGTCTTATTATCAAAACATCTAGATTCTCAAAAATCTGCTCTAATACATATTGAAAGTATAATTAGAGAACTATGTGAAACTAACTCCTCATTTAAAAAAGATTTTGTAAATTTTTTTAAATACTTTAGCGTAGAAGATCTTGATGATACTTTTGATAATCCAGAAGATTATTTAAATTATTTAAAATCAAATCCTCTTATGACTCTGAAAGGTGAAGCAGTAAAAAGTTACGGAGAATTATGTATAGCTAACTTTTTATATATTCATAATTTGCCCTATGAGTATGAGGATATATATACAAGTTCTAGTGGTAGAAGACATAAACCTGATTTTCATATAAATAATACCGAGATATGGATTGAATATTTTGGTATTGATAAATATGGGAATACTAGAAAAGATATTTCATCATCTAAGTATAAGAGCGATATGCAATGGAAGAGGGCTGAACATCAATTAAATAATACTATATTAATAGAAATATTCTTTGCAAATTTTCAAGATAATGATTGGGAACAAAGACTAAGGAGAAATCTTAAAAATAATAAAATATCTTGTTTTGAAAAATCTATTGAAGATATATATAAAAATCTTCCAAAAAAAACCTTAACTAATTATTCTAAATTAATTTTAAGATTTATTGATTTACATAAGTCAAAAAATAAGAAAAAACTAGAATCTGATGATATAAGAAAAAATAAATTTTTAGTTATTTATTATAAAATATTAAAAAAATATGAAGATAGCCTGAAAGGAGTAAGAGATTTCAATGACTTACTAAATGATGCTAACAAATACCTCAATACAGAAAAATATACACATGACTTTTCATATATCATAGTTGATGAATTTCAAGACACCTCATTGGCTGATTATGCATTCATAAAAGCATTGCTTAAAAGGACAGCAAAAAGTGTTTCATCCGAACCCAAGCTTTACTGTGTAGGTGATGATTGGCAGTCCATCTATGGTTTTAGAGGATCTGAATCCTATCTGATGAATGATTTTGATAAACATTTTAATCGTAGTTCAAATAAGTCTACCTCTATTAAACTTGATACTACATTTAGGTTTGACAATAATATAAATGATGTCACCTCTAGTTTCCTTCAAAAAAACCCAAATCAAATTCCTAAAAAACTTATATCTGTTATTAAGAAAAAATCTCCTTCAGTTTTTTTGCATTGGATAGAACCAATATCTATAGAAGATAGTATCTTAGAATGGGTATCTAAATATTCAAAAGATAAAAAATATAATAATAAAAATCTATTAATACTCTATAGATATAATCAAAAAAACTCTAATGAGAAAGAAAGGTTTGGTAATAAAATTCATCAAAATATTATTAATTCCTGGAAAGGTAATGGGGTTGTAAATTTTAAGACATTACATCAATCTAAAGGCACAGAAAGTGATGTTGTTTTAATAGCTGGTATAGAAGGTATAGGCAATAATTTAACTAAAGGGACTTTCCCTTCTCAGTATAGTGATGATTCAATTTTAGACATGGTTTTAGAAAAACATGATGATTATCCTTTTTCTGAGGAAAGAAAGCTATTATATGTTGGTATGACAAGAGCTAAGTATCAAGTACACCTATTATGTGACTTTATCAATATATCATCTTTTGCTAATGAGCTAGCTAATGACAAAAAAGTTAAAGTAATAGAATGTGATAGTAAATCTGATAGAAAATGTCCTAGTTGTGGTATAGGTAGTATAAGGAATAAAACCAAAGATCCTCTTAAGAAAAATTATTATCTCTGTAATAGAGAACCAATCTGTGATTTTTCTGGATTTACTTGTACTCAAGAGAAATGTGGGGGATTAGTAATTAGAAAAAAAGATAAAGGTGTATGCACAAAGTGCGAACATGAATACTTAGGTTGTAAAGTTTGTGATAGTGGAATTATTGCAGTATGGAAAAATGAAAATAAAGGTTGTCATACATTCCCTTGGACTAGATGCAAGGGATGAAATTTGATTAAAAGACTACTCTAGCCACACACTTTCTTGTTATGATTAAGATATGAGTGAAGATAAAAACACAGAAGGTGAAGATTATAGAATTCTAATTGCTGGTATCTTGATTGCACTAGCATTATTCTTGTTTCCTAGATATGAATATCTCCAACATGAGAAGGACTACCTTGTTACTCGTGTAGATACATGGTCAAGTGAATCGTGCGTAATTGTATTATCACGATTTTTCCCAGAAAATCAATTAACGCCTACAAAAGCACAATTAGCAAGATTTAATCGCCTTAAAAATAAGTTTTACCTCTGCTCTGAAAATGAACTTAGGCAAAACAATCAAGATAAATTATATGTATATTAGTATAGCTCTAAATATTTTTATGATTAAGATATGAATGTTATAAATTCAATAAAAAGACAGATGAAAGAATGGGGATGGTTTGATTTTCTACTTTTCTATGGTTTCTATGGTTTGATAGCTTATGGTTTTTACTTTTTATGGATTGAATTCCGAATTATATATCCTATAGCAATCTCTTATATCATTGCATCTATAGTTGTTGCTGCTCCAATAAAAAATAATTATACAAAGATAGGTGAAAAAGTTTCTTCCTTTTTAGCAAAAGGCTATGAGCCAATATTAGAAAAAACCTATAAGTTTTTAAATCTTATTTTTTCTGATTTTATAACTAATCTTATTATTGGAGGAGCCTTAATGTTTGTTGGTTTATATGTATTTATTGCTGTAGGAGTTACTAGTTATAACTTTATTGGTCCGCTTTTTGGTTTTGAGTCTACTAGATTTGGATGCTGCTAATGAATAAAATACTTCCCATAATATTAAAGCTAAAAGACTACTCTAGCCACACACTTTCTTGTTATGATTAAGATATGAGTTTTTTATCAAATGTCCTAGAAGGACCAGAACTTAGAAAAAATAAAGAAGGACTATTTGAAATGGTTTTTTTATGTAT
>Ga0209091_10002711_pt1 | contig 14763 bp, 5 predicted proteins | sample ArcticOcean_MG_C_6_FD_187438 | JGI IMG/M metagenome (GOLD analysis project Ga0209091, IMG submission 187438) | Marine microbial communities from western Arctic Ocean - ArcticOcean_MG_CB8_128 (SPAdes) (version 2) | ecosystem: Environmental > Aquatic > Marine > Oceanic | place: Arctic Ocean...
TTTCTTTTTTCTCCGTTTCCCTCTTCAATAACCCCCCGCTTCCTTTTTTTACAGCAGCCCCAAGTTACCTTCGATGTGTTCGCCTACACCACCCGAGAAACGTCCGCTGCTATAATCTGGGTGAGCCATTTCGTGCTCGACGTAAAGATTTCTCGCCCATTTTGCCGCGGAACACTCCTCTTGAAATTGGCTGTATATGTAACTTCCAGGTATAGGCACCTTCAATTTTTTCAAAGCGTTTCTCGAATCAGGATGCGTCTTGTACAAAAACTTAATCTCGTTACTGCCCAAAGCCTTGACTGTCTCTCCGGTGTACCTATTCTTCTCCCGCGCGTCCGTTCGGAGTAACTTGTGCAACAAATCCGGCTTTTTCGCGTCGAAAATGCCTTTCCACAACGGCGAAGGTCCCTCGCCTCGATAGCTTGTTTTTTGACTCTCGCGCAACCTCTCCTTCGAACTCGCAAACTGCGCTCTGAAGTTCGGATATAAATCTATCGCATACTCCATGACGTCTTGGATTTCTCGATACTTCTTCACCGCCAACGTGCACTCCTCCTCCTCTTCCGCCATCGCTTCTTTCCATCGCCCAACCTCTTCGCTCAAAGTTTCAATCTTTCTCTCCAACTCTTCTTCTTTCTCTCGATATCGTTCGATGGCCTCATCCTTCCTCTCCAAACTCTCCAACGCTCGCTCCATCGTCCTCGCCCACGCCGCTTGCAACTGCGCGTGCGGAATACTTTTACCGGACGATTTCAACGCGGCGAACTCCTCTCGCAACGCCGAGTTCAGATCCATATTCTTTTATTCTTGGTTATTACGGGGGGCAAAACGGTTGACAACAACAACAACAACAACAACAACAACAACTAGAGTAAAAGCAGTCGTCCCTTTCGTCACGCTTATTACGAGTCCTGCTCTCCTTCTTATCTATTCGTGTCGTTTGTGTTCTTTATTATTACGATATAATACCAGTATGTATGAGTAATGAATGTATCGCATGTCACATTTGATCGCTTTTTTTTTTCAATTTTTTTTTCAATTTTTTTAAATATTCAAAATTCAAACTTTTGAATGTCTCTCTGCACATCAAAGACACGCACGCGCGCGCGCGGAACAACAACAAAAACGGGACGACTTTTACGCGATAAAAACGACGATGGCAGAAGACGGACAACCGACGACGACGACGACTACACGCGCAGACGTGCTGCTCGAAAAAAAATGGCCCGCGGAACTGGACATTCTCCAATCCGCTTTCCCGTATCACTTCCAATCGACCGTGCTTCGCATTTTGGCGAAAGCGGAGGGATGCTTGGAAAAAGCGGGCGAAATGCTTTTACAAACGCCGAAAGATTTGGACGATGTGAGCATTACGACGAAGACGAAGAGCGGGAGAGAGGTGAAAACGCCGCTCATGTCTGGCGACGAACTGTTTACGCAAAACGGTGGAGGAAATGCGATGAAACCGAAACGAGAGGAGAAGTTTTGGAGTCAAGTGTTGAGGGAAGAGACGACGAAAGTCCTCCCGGAAGAGGAAAAAGAAGGAAAGGAGAAGAGTAAAGAAGAAGAAATGAGTTTCGATGACGGAGAGAATAATCGAGAACCAAAACCGACGGTCCCGGCGATGATGATCGCTTTGGGCGGCGGCATCGGGACCAGAGACGCGGTCGCGTGGGAGTCCGATCGATGGCCGACGGTATCGTCGAACGAGGAAGAAGACGATACGAAGAAATTCTCGGAGAAGAACGTGGAGAAAGTTTTGGGATGGCGCGAGAAAAAAAGCGCGACGACGGAAACGACGACTGAAACGACTGAAACGAAAGAGATTGAGGTTTTGGTGAAGTTTAAAAACGTCGCGTATTTCCACTCCCGATGGGTTCCAGAATCCTTCGTCGAGAAGCAAAGATTGACGCAACTGTACATCAAGTTTCCGAAGGTGGACCCAGTCACCGGGGAAGCCAATACGAAGAGTGTGTCCGTGGACGTGGCTAAGGAGGTCATGGAACTAGATAAGATTGTCGCGGTGAAACCTGGAGCGTTGTATCTGTGCAAGTGGAAAGGCTTGAATTACGACGAGTTGACGGAGGAATCGTTCGAGTTTGTCGAGGAACATTTTCCTTCGTGCGTACCGGAGTTCAACAAGGAGGAGATGCGATGGACGGAGAAGAACGAAAAAGCGGGCGAATTAGAAGACGCCGCAAAGAAACCCGAGGATGGCGAAGTGCGAGCTAAAGTGTGGACGACAAACGAGGCTTTGATCGAACCGGAGAAGTTCAACGGCAAACACACCGATTTCATTTTGCGCGAGTATCAAGCCGAAGGCGTCAAATGGATTACGAGCAATTTTCACGCCGGTCGTCCAGGTTGCATCTTAGCCGATGAGATGGGATTAGGTAAAACCGCGCAAGCAATTAACGTTTTGGAGGTTGTTTGTGAACGCGTACGCCCGGACCTTCCAACGCTGGTCGTCGCGCCGTTGTCTACGTTAGTGAACTGGGAACGCGAGTGCCAAACGTGGATACCGCATTTGAACGTCGTCGTGTACAGCGGAACCGCAAAAGCGCGCTCGGAAATCCGAGACAAGTGTTTGTGGCCAAAAGACGAGCAATCAAACACTTTATCCCCGGGGTCGAGAGCGGACGTCGTGTTGACCACGTACGAGATGGTGAACTTTGATAAAAACGCGCTCGGTAAAATTGAATGGTCCGCGGTAGTTGTCGACGAGGCGCACAAGTTGAAAAACTGCGAAGGCAAACTCTTCAACGAACTTTCCTTGTTTAAAAAGCAAAAGACGTTGCTATTGACCGGCACGCCGTTGCAAAACAACGTCGGCGAATTGTGGAGTCTGTTGAAATTCGTCGACCCGCAACGATTCGCCGAACGCGAAAAATTCGAAAAAGTCTTCGGCAACATCTCCACCGCGAAGCACGTGGACGCGCTGCACGCGGTGTTAAAACCATACCTGTTGAGACGTTTGAAAACGGATGTGGAGCAAAAGTTGCCCCCGAGAGTTGAAACGTTAGTCGAGTGCGAGCTGGCGCCGTTGCAAAAGAAGTGCTATCGCGCGTTGTTTGAGCGCAACTTTTCGTTCTTATCCTCGGCGTCTGGCGCGGACGATGCGACGATCTCAATGAAGGAGGAAGAGAACGGCGAGAATGCGCTTTCTATGTTTCGCAACGTCATGATGGAAGTGCGCAAGTGCTGTCAACACCCGTTCCTTCTCGACGGCGTCGAAAATGCCGTTTCGAACGGAACGATGACCGTTACCATCGACAAACTCGTCTCGGCGAGCGGGAAGTTGCAATTGCTCGATAAACTTTTGCCGAAATTGAAAGCGAACGGCTCGAAAGTTTTAATCTTTTCACAAATGACGCGCGTTTTAGACGTTTTAGAAGATTACAATCGCGCCAGAGGCCATAAATACGAGCGATTAGACGGTGGCGTGACTGGAAAGAAACGCCAAGAATCCATCGACCGATTCTCCGCGGAAGATTCCGAGGCGTTTTTGTTCTTATTATCCACTCGGGCCGGCGGTCAAGGCATCAACTTGACCAAAGCGGATACAGTCATCGTCTTTGATTCGGATTGGAACCCGCAAAACGACGCGCAAGCGTTAGCCAGAGCGCATAGAATTGGCCAAACGAAAGCAGTCCAGGTGTACCGCTTGGTTTCGAGAGGGACGTACGAGAAGGAAATGTTTACTCGAGCGTCCATGAAACTTGGTTTGGAACAAGCCATTTTCGGCGATATCAATAATGATAGCGATAAAGAGAACGCTGTGCTGCAACAACAACAACAACAACATCAACAAAAGCCCTCCGCGAAATCGGCGAAAGAGCAAAGACAAGAAGTTGAAAATTTGCTCAAGCACGGAGCGTACGGGCTCCTCACCGAAGCTCGAGAAGAGGCAGAGAAGAGATACCAGAAGTGGGGCTCCGACGATATCGACTCGATTTTGCAAAACTCGGAGCAAAAAGTCGTCGACGCCGAGGAGGATGAGAAAGAAAAGCGGCCGTCGGATAAGAAGAAGGAAAAGTCTTCTTTGTTTGCCACGGCGACGTTCGCCTCGGAAGCTTCGGAGAAGATGAACGTAGATTTAGACGATCCGGACTTTTGGCAAAAGTTAATGCCGGAACAAGCCGAGGAAGAAAAGCGTCTGGAAGAGCAAAAGAAACGCCTGGAAGAGCAAAAACAACAAGCGTTGTTACTCTCGGCGAAGAAGAAAGAAGACAGACGCATGGCCAACGGCGAGATTTGGGAGTGGTCGTGGCAAGAGAAACGCTCTTCGTTGGATAAATTAGCCATGTTTGGTTTTGGAAACTGGGAGAAGATCTACGACACCGCGCAGTTGAAGAACGACAAAACTATCGCGCACTTGAAAGCGTTTTGCAGACGCTATGCGTCTTTGGTTGTCCAACGTCACGAAGCGATTACGCCGGTGTTGCGCGAAACCGTTTTCGGCGAAATCGACGAGGACGAAAAAGCCATCGTACATTTAGCCACCGGCGGTGAAGATTATCTCAACGAAATCTTCGCGGACCGACATTTTTACACGCACTGCAAAGAGCGGTCGTCGGAAGACGCTTTGAAGTTGGAAATGTTGCTGTGCGGATGGAAAGCGGTCCAAGAAGTTGGCGGCATTGAAGGCGCCTCTATGGAGTTGGACGTCCCAGACGTCTCCATGGGACCAACAGATCAACAAAAGATCGCCCCGCCGGCGAAATGGTGGAACGAAGCGCACGATCGCACGTTGATTTGTGGCACTTTCAAGTGGGGTTTCGGAAAATACAACGACATTCGCGACGACGAGGAGTTAGCCTTCGCGTGGGATTTTAAGGGTAAAGTCGCGCCGGAGGAAGAGAAGAAGAAGAAAGCGGTCCCCGTCGCGAAATTGCCGGTGGCGACGTTGCCGGGCGGTGGCATCATCGTTGACGTGCCCGAATTCAGTGGAGGTGTTCAGGACATGGATATCGATAAAGCTGCCGACGACGACCTCATGGCGAGCATGCGCATGATGGAAAAGAAAGAAGACGAGGCTACCACTTTGCCCGCTATCGCGACGGACCTGCAGCAGCAGCCGCAGCAGCAGCAGCAAGAAGACGACATGGAGACGGAAAAGCAATGGGTACACGGCCGCCATCTCGCCTACCGTATCCGCCGCCTCTTTGCCGCGCTCGGAAACAAACCGTTAAACGCGTTCAGCATCAAGCGCGACAGCGCGGCGTTGCCGAAACCGCCAAAAGCGCCGAAAGAACCGAAACCAAAGAAGGAAAAGAAACCGAAAGCACCGAAAGTACCGAAAGAATCGAAACCGAAAAAAGAAAAGAAACCAAAAGCACCGTCTCTCGGCCGTCGCGCGGGAGGCGGCGCGGGTGGCGACCCTCTCGCCAAACTCGAGAGAGCCGCGCAAGCCGTGAAAGAGTTGCCTCGAAAAGAAGCCGACGAAACCGGCTACGAAGCGTTTCAAACGCCCATCGGTCCAGTAGGCGGCGTCACCATCAAATGTTTAGGCACGGTGTTGCACTCGCCGGAAGACGCCAAGAAAGGGTGGTCGAACGTGAACTACATCTTACCGCTCGGTTTCAAAACCACAAAGTTGTATTCCAAATTAGACCCGGAAAATTTGGAAGAGAAGTGCACGTGGACGCAAGAGATTAAAATGGACGAATCCGAGAAAACGCCCCTCTTTTCCTTGACCACGGAGGACGGCTCCATAGTCATCGAAAAGAAATCCGCGACCGCGTGCTGGGGCGAAGTTTTGCAACGCGCGAAAACCATCCGCGAACAAAAAGGCGAGGCGGCGAAGAAAACCGCCATCTCCGGACCGGAATTCTTTGGATACTCGTTACACACCGTTCGATTGTTGATTGAACAGTTACCGAACGCGGAGAAGTGCGACGAGTACGTCGCTTTAGAGAAGACGCTACGAGACGCCGTCGCGAGACAGCAAAAGGAGAAAGAAGCCGCCGCGGAAGCCGCCGTCGAAAATGCTACGACGACCAAAGAAGAAGGAGAAGAGAAGGAAGAAGCCGCCAACGACGAAAACGCCGACGCGTCGATCTCGACGGGGATCTCGCCTGCTCGAATCACCACCCCAATCTCCCCATCTCGCGCGTTCGACTCCCTCAAAACGACGCCGTTGAAGCAACAATCCCCCTCGCTCTCCAACGCCAAGAAACGTCCGTCCCCAACCCAAATTTCCAAAGGAGAAGTTGGAGGAGGAAAGGGATCCTCCCAAAAGACGACGAAGAAAACCGCCAAAGCCTCTCCTTCTGCGGGGGATGAAAACGAAGGAGAAGAAAACGACGATACCACTAAGAGCGACCAAAAAAGAAACAACAGCAAAGAGAGTGGTGGTGGTGTTGGTAAGAAGCTTCTCTCCGCCATCAAAAAGAAGATGTTTAAAGCGTAGAATAGACATCTTTGCGTAGTAGTATTTTAAAGATGAATTTTTACCATTTTTTTCAGCCTTATCCGGAGTATTAATTTAGTCGGCACAAATCTGACCCCCAGAAACACTTTTGCTTGTATAATACATAACACATATAAACAGAGAGAGAGAGAGAGAGAGAGCGCGAAGAGTGCGACGAGCAGTAGTATTAAAAGATGCTGCTGTCTTCCACTTCTTTGTCTTCTTCGTCTCTTCTTCGTCGTCGTCGAGAGAAGGATGATGATTTGGGGAAACCGTCGACGTGTCACATTGCTGCTGGCCAGCGGGGTGTGCGCGGGAAAGAAGAACTTTCGAGAAGAAGAAGAAGAATTCGCGGTGGTGGTGATAATGCAGTGAAAGTCGTTTTGAAATGCCCCCGAGCGTCGTCGAGCGCTTTAAGAAGCGACGACAACAACAGCGGGAGAAAGATTACGCGTGGAATTGTCTCCCTTTCATCAGCTAAAGGTGGTGGTGTAAGAGGAATCAGAGCGAACGCGGCGAATAAAAATGAATCATCATCGGACAAAGAAGAAGAAGAAGAAGAAGAAGACCAAGCGATTAAAGAGAACGACACGAATAAAATCCCGTCGGACGTTTTAAACTCCTTCTCGGAGGAAACCGAGGAAGAGAAGTTTGAGACCAATCGCCGAAGGAACTTTTCGCTCGTCGAGTTTACCAAAAGACGAGTGGCGTTGTTTTTAGTGGTGATGAAAACGGTGTTTACGGACATGTTTAAAGCGGTCGGGGCGGTGTTGAAGACGAGATTGGCGAAGTTTGTGTTATCGGCGGCGTTTTTTGTCGGGAGTGCGTTGGGGATTCGGAGCGAACACGCGAAGCGGCATCCGCCGGCGCCGGCGGTGAAGAGCGTGCCGTATTCGACGTTTTTGAAGTCCGTGCAGAAAGGGGAGGTGACGAAAGTGAGGTTCGAGGAAGGGACGACGAGGTTGTTGTTTGACGTGAAGGAGTCGTCCTCGTTGGTCGTTTCGAGTCCAGCGAAAGCGACGATGGAAGCGGCGAATAAGCGACAACAACCGCCGGCGCAGAAATACATGAAACGACGGTACCAAACGAGACGATTACCGAACGATTTACAGTTGATTCCGAAACTCGAAAAAGCAAACGTGGAATTTTCAGCGGTATCTCCCGCCATCTCCACGTTTGCCTCGAAAGGCGCGCTGGCGACCGCGTTTGTGTGGCTTCCGATTATCCCGCTGCTGTTTTGGTTGCGAGGCATCGTCCGGAAACAAAACGGATTACAAGACGGTAAGAAGAAAAAAGACGCTCGAGACGACTCGAAAGGTCCTAAAACGACGTTCAAAGATGTCGCCGGCGTGGACGAAGCGAAGCAGGAACTCTACGAACTCGTTCAGATGTTGAGAAACGAGGAGAGGTACAAAGAAGTTCGTCACAGACTCCCAGCGGGATGTCTATTAGTTGGACCTCCGGGGACGGGGAAAACCTTGCTCGCTCGAGCGGTCGCCGGCGAAGCCGGCGTCGCTTTCTTTCCAGTCGCTGCCTCGGAGTTTGTGGAACTTTTCGTCGGTCGAGGCGCCGCGCGCGTTCGCGAACTCTTCGCGGAAGCGCGAAAGAAAGCCCCGTGCGTGGTGTTCATTGACGAACTCGATGCCATCGGCGCTCGACGAGGCGCTGGATTGAACGAAGAACGCGACCAGACGTTGAACCAAATGCTCGTTGAGATGGACGGGTTTAACAAAGCCGCGGGTGTGTTAGTTTTAGCCGCCACGAACAGACCAGACGCGCTCGACCCGGCGTTGACCCGCCCGGGAAGGCTCACGAGACGCGTCTTTGTCGGCCCTCCAACGACGAGCGGTCGCGCGCAAATACTCGCGGTCCATTTGCGAGGCATGCGCTTAAAAGAACCGCTCGGTCAAATCTGCGAAGCCATCGCTCGACAAACTCCAGGATTCACCGGCGCCGAACTCGCCAACGCGTGCAACGAAGCCGCCTTACTCGCCGCGCGCAACGGCAAAGACGCGTGCGGATACGAAGAACTCATGGAAGGCGTCGAACGCACCCGAAACGGCGTCGGCGCCGGTGTCTGGGGAGGCGGTAAAGTCGACCCGTCCAAAGTTTTGAGCGACTTACGCGCTCGCTTTTTAGGCGACTTTGATGACCTCGATAATAATACTAATAATACCAACGATAGCGATAGCGACGATAGCAACACTAGTAGAAGAAAACTCAAAGACGAGTACCTCGGCCAAGGCGTCAGCATCAGCCAAGGTCCTTCTTAATACTATGCTCTCTGTATAAATATAAAGAATTGAGAATACAAGAATAAACGCGAATGAATACTACTATAATAAACTCATCGTCGTTCGCGCTCAAAGCAACAACAGCACGCAAGAACAACAAACACAAGGAGAGCCCGGAGCACTAAACCATACACCCTAAAGCATCGGATGGATTCAAAATCAAGCGACGCATCGTCACAATAACTCTCCATTCTCTTTGCCGAAAGTACACTCACGCATCATCGATCGTCGTACGTTTCCTCCCTTTATTAAAGTTCTCTAATCATCACACATCATGGATTTGCCTCATCTCGCTCGAGTCCTCGACTCGACGCTTTCGAGCGATCCTCAGATTCGAGAGGAAAGTTCCCGATTTTTACTCCAAAACGTCTTGCCGAGAAGCGATGGATTGGAAAGTTTACTCTTACTTTCCTCTTCGCCTTTGGGGACGAAGAGTGGTGATAATGGTGGTAGTAACGAGGGAGCGCAATTGTTATCGGACGGGGGTAAACTCGCCGCCGCGGTTGCGTTTAAAAACGGGATTAAGAAGAGATGGATTGTATCTGATTTGGACGAGGAGACAACAGAGGAGACAGAGAAGTGGAAGGAAATCGAACCGGACGCGAAGGCGAGATTGCGCGTTTTAGTCTTGGAAAAAGCGCTCGAGGAAGACGAGGCATCGGTTCGTAATAATAACGTTAAAAATCAACTCGCGGAGGCTTTGCAAATTATCGCTTTGAACGATTTAACGTGCACGCGAGAGTTTCCGCGGGGGAAGTGGCCGGAACTCGTGCCGAGCTTAGTGCAGAAGATTGGTCGATCGATTATCGTCGAAGGTGGTGATAGTCAGAGAAGGGGAGAGACGTTGATAAATTGTTTGACGGTGGCGAATGCGATTTTTAAACGGTTTCGAGGAGCGACGAAGACGGACGCGTTGTACGTGGAGTTGAAGATGGCGCTGGACGGATTCGCGAAGCCTTTGTTGGAGGTGACGAGGGAGTGCGCGAAAAGAGTTTGCAGTAGCAGTGGTAGCAGTGGTAGTAACGAAGAGAAGGCGCTGAGGAAACAAATGGTGAAAGCGTTGAGATTGTGCTTGAGAATATTTTACTCCTTGAACTCGCAGGAGTTGCCGGAGGTGTTTGAGGACGATATCGCGCACTGGATGGAGCTGTTTCACGGCATGTTGAACGTTGGGATAGAGAGCGGTGGGAGCGGTAACGACGAATGGGGTGTTGATATGGACGCGTTGCGCGCGGCAATTTGCGACGCTTTAAATCTGTACGCGGAGAAGAACGAAGAGGAATTTAAGCCATACTTGGAGACTTTCGTCAGAGACGTGTGGACGCTGTTAGGCAATTATTCCAAGGAGAAAAGTAGCGATAATAATAGTCAATTTCAAAACAACCACGAGGAAGACGAGGATGAAGTCGAGCGATACCGCGAACGCGTCGCGTCCTCGGGGATGGCATTTTTGACCGTCGTCGCTTCCGGCGTGCACCACACACTCTTCGAGGCGCCGGAAACGTTGCAAAATATCATCGAAAATATAGCCATTCCAAACTTGCAATTTCGGACGGACGACGAGGAAATTTTCACGGATAACTTTGCGGAGTATTTGCGAAGAGATATGGAAGGAGGCGACCAAGAGACGAGGCGGAGGGCGGCGTGCGAACTGATCAAAGCGTTAGCCGCCAAGTTTCCACAAAGTTGCACCGCCGCGGTTGGCGGATACGTGCAACAGCTCTTAGCGCAGTACGTACAAAATCCGTCCATGTTTTGGAAAGCGAAAGATTGCGCCATTTATTTGGTGTTGGCGTTGGCGGTGAAGAAGAAAACCAACGCGCGAGGCGCGACGGAGATTAACGAGTTAGTAGACGTGGCAGACTTCTTCAACGCGCACATCAGGAGCGAACTACTGTGCGAGAACGCGACGACGGCGCACCCAGTCGTGCGCGCGGACTGCTTGAAGCTCCTCACCGTTTTTAGAGGATTCGTCCCGAGAGACGCAGAATTGCAAATGTTGCCGCATTTGGCTAAATTACTCTTGGATAGCTCTAACGTCGTTCACTCGTACGCGGCAAACTGCATAGAAAAGATGATGACCTGCCGCGATTATAGCCAGTTGCAGCAGCAACAGCAGCAACTACAACAACAAAATAGCACCATAGCCGCTTCGGCGCCGGTCAAGTTTGCTCCGAACGACTTTGCGCCGTTCGCGAATGATATTCTGCAAAACTGTTTCAACGGATTTGAATTGCAAGATTCTAGCGAGAATGAGTTCATCGCGAAATTAATCGCGAAAACGTTGCGATATATCGGTGGAGGAGGAGGAGGCGGTGGTGGTGGTGGTTCAAACGCCAGCGGCGGCTCAAAGTTACTCGCCAACGAAGTAATTTTTGCGTGTTGCGAAAAGCTTTGCAAGCGTCTCGACGAAGCCGCGAACAACCCTAGGAATCCGACGTACAATCACTTCTTGTTCGAAGCCACGACGGCGTGCGTGCAGTGCATTGATTTCTCGCCGAATTCGCAGGAGAAACAGCGCGTGGAAAGTGCATTATTCCCGACGTTCTTGGGAATTCTCGCCAGAGACAACGCGGAATTCACGCCGTACGTCTTTCAAATCTTGGCGCTGATGTTGGAATCCTCGGTGGTACCGGCGGCGGCTACCGGCGGAGTCGCCGTTGGGATCTCCTTAACCGAACAATACTTACAACTCCTCCCAGCGTTGCTCGCGCCGCACACGTGGGACAGACAAGCCAACATTCCCGCATTGGTCCGATTGTTAGACGCATATCTCAAAGCCGCGCCGGTACAAATCGCCCAATTAGGGTACCTCACCGGCGTCTTAGGGGTGTTTCAAAAACTCATCTCGAGCAAAGCGCACGATCATCAAGGCTTTTACATTTTGAACGCCTTCGCGAAGAGTTTAGATTTATCCGTCTGGAGCGAACATTTGCCGACAATTTGGCAGGTTTTGTTCCAACGCTTACAAAGCGGCAAGACGCCAAAATTTTGCCGAGGCTTTGTCGTATTTTTGAGCGTGTTGGTCGCCAAGCGAGGCGCCGAGGCGGCGGTATCGAGCATGGCGACCGTACAAGCCGGGATTCACGAGATGATTCTCTCGAACATTTTCGCCGTCGAAAGTCAGAAAGTTGCCGCCAAAGAGGAGAAAAAGCTCGTCGCCGTGGCTGGCGCGCGATTTTTGTGCGAAACGGAGTTGTTGAACACCAACGCCCAGTGTTGGAGAGACGTGTGCGCGGCGTCGGCGAGGTGCGTAGACGCCTACGTTTCCACGACCGACCAAGACGGAAAATCATTAGCACCGAATGGCACCACCACCACCAACACCGAGAAACTCGCCGACGACATCGACCTCGCGGACGAGCTCCTCGAAAAAATCGAGCAACAAGGCGGCTACTCCGCCTCTTACTCTCAACTCTCCGCCGCGAAAACCAAAGGCACGCACGCCGACGAAGACGTTTTGAAAGACGAAGTTCCCGATATCGAAATATATTTCGGTCAATCCTTGGCGCAGTGCGCCCAAAAATTTCCAGGAGATGTCCTGAAATCCACGTTAGTGTTGCTGGATGGGGACGTGCAAAGTTGCGTCGCTCGGTGCTTCCAAAAGATTGGCTTCGCTATCTAATATGTAGGATATGTCATTTATCCTGCTTCGTAGTATAAGACAAAGAGTCCATACATTTATCCAAAACCAATCCTCACTTTAACAACACCATCATCCCGGCTTCTTCCTCTCTCTAAACCCCCATTGGTCCAAAAGATCGTCGTCAATACTCCTTCGTCGTCGTCGTCTCTTCTTCGTTGTCTTCTTAATCGTGATGATCAGGCGCAGCAAAGTCTCTTCTTATTCTGACTGAAAATGTTTCCGACGCTGTTTTCCCGGGAACAGATGTGGCGGCGACGCCTTCTTGCGGAAGCAGCAGCGACGACTTCTTCTGTTGGAAACGGAGGAGGAGGAGGGAACCACGATGATAATAACGATCCAACGGCGATTTTGTGGTTCATTTTTATCGCCTTAGCGATCGGGACCGCCTGTCGGAGCGCGTTCACTTTCGTCAATTCGCCGGTTCCGTATACCGTTGCCTTGCTGGTGAGTAGGAAAATTTACGCGCTCGTGATGATGCGAATCATCGGCTTTACGTCTGACTTTTACGACGCTTTTTCTCACCACCACAAATACTAACACGTTTCTCTCGCTTTCTTTTTCCACCTCTTTCTTCTTTTAAAAAACAGGTCATTGGAATATGCATGGGCGTATTGAACGACCAATTCGACTTGTCCGGCGTCGGCAACTCCTTGGACGCGTTCGTGCACATAAACCCGCACCTTTTGCTGGCGGTTTTCTTACCGGCGCTGATATTCGAGTCCAGTTTTTCCATGGAGTGGCACACCTTGTCGAAAGTTTTGACGAAGATTTTGATCTTAGCAGGACCGGGGGTGTTGATAAACATGGCGCTGACGGCGACCGTTTTGCACGCGTTTCCGTTTGATTGGGATTGGAACTTTTCGATGATGGTTGGATCGATTTTAGCGGCGACGGATCCGGTGGCGGTGGTGTCGATTTTGAAAGAGGTAGGCGCGTCGAAGATTTTGGGGCACGTGATTGAAGGCGAGTCGCTGGTGAACGATGGTACCGCTATCGTCGTGTTCACGTTGTTTTTTGAGATTAGTAAAGGCGAACACAAGACTTCGTTGGATGTGTTTTTGATGTTCTTGACGCAACCGCTTGGCGCTTTGCTCGTTGGCGTCGTCGCCGGACAGTTGGTTATTTTTTGGCTCAAGTCGATATTCAGAGACCATTTGGTACAAATTACTTTGACGCTGTTCGCGTGTTACTTAACGTTTATGGTTGCCGAGAGCGTTTTTCACGTCTCGGGCGTGTTGGCGTGCGTGAGCATGGGATTTTACATCAGCGCGAAAGGTCGCGTTTTTTTCGTCGGGAACATCGAACATACCATGCACCACTTTTGGGAAGTGTTGACGTATTGCGCAAACACGTTGGTGTTCGTTTTGACCGGGTTTATTATCGCGTCGGAGGTTATGAACGACGAGTTGGAGTTGAAATTCTCTGACGCAGGCTGGGGCGTTTTGTTGTACGTGTTTTTAAATCTCATTCGATTCGTGACTATCTCCATCTTATGGATTCCCATGAAATGGAAAACCGGGTATCAAATGAGTCGATCGGAAGGGTTCATATGCGTCTGGGGCGGTTTGAGAGGCGCGATTGGTTTAGCGCTAGGTTTGGTCGTCTTGGAAGAAGACGTCGCGTTCACCGCTCGAGATCGAGGGTTGGTTTTAATTTTAGTTTCCTCCGCGGTCGTCGGAACGTTGCTGTTGAACGCGTCGACGAGCGCGTTGATGTTGCGTTTGAGCGGGCTATTGAAAGCGGAAAAATCGCAAGCGTCTGCGTTAACTGCCGCGCGAAGAGCTATTCACGAACGCGCGATGGAACACTACGAACAAACGCTCGGTCAAACCGGCGCGCAATACGTCGGCGCGCCGGATTTCACCGCAGTCAAACAACTCATTCCCGCGTTGCGTGTCGTCGACGACCCGCAAATGGACGAAACAGAGATGGAGGCGGTGAAAATTGTCGAACAAGACGCTTTTATGCGCGAACAGAATAAAAATTTGTTGGTCCAGGAAATTCGTCGGCGATTTCTCCACGGCGTCCGATCGGAAGCGTGGAAAATTTTGGAGGAAGATTTGTGCGACGCGGTCGTGTGCAGTCACATCATGGAAGCCGGTGAATTCGCGGAAGACGAACCACCTGGGACGTCTTTGACGGATTTAGACCATCTCTTGAGAATGTTGGAACCGAAAGCTTGGAGGAAAAAATCTCGCGCGATTATGGAATCTAACCAAATCGGGAAGAAAATCTTGCAAGGTTTACGCAAATTAGGCATCATCGAGGAACCGTGGATGGTCGTGAGACGACGAATGCAAGCGTTAAACGCGTTTTGCGCGGTGCACGAGAGAACGTCCGCGCGATTTGAACGACTTTTGTTGGATTCCAAAGAGAAAGATGAGGAAGAAGAGGATGGCGGCGAAGGTACG
>Ga0209091_10002717_pt1 | contig 14730 bp, 13 predicted proteins | sample ArcticOcean_MG_C_6_FD_187438 | JGI IMG/M metagenome (GOLD analysis project Ga0209091, IMG submission 187438) | Marine microbial communities from western Arctic Ocean - ArcticOcean_MG_CB8_128 (SPAdes) (version 2) | ecosystem: Environmental > Aquatic > Marine > Oceanic | place: Arctic Ocean...
TATAATTAAAAGTCCGTCAGATGATGCAACAAAATCAACACTATCTCCAGAGCTTGATCCTTTATCAAAAATCCGAACAGCGTCTCCATTTTTAATATTAAAACCAGAGGTCTCAAGGGCTTTTAAAACCTTAAGTCCCGAAGAATCCCCAGATTTTAACAAATTTATTAAATATTCTGCTCGCCCAGAGCCTTTTGCTCCAATCATACCCGCATCAGAAATACCATTTGGAGTAAAAAATACCATTTCAGCCATTTGCAAACCTTCGCGATCTACAACGGTTATTTCATCACCTTCATCAATTTTTATTCCACGGCTACCACCACCAGGCACAACATGGCGCTCAACACCATGTGGAAGAATAGGAAGCCCAGGAATAAGTGCTGAGCCCACTTTTGTAGGTCTTTCAAAACGAGTGTTAATATCCATTACAAATCGCCTAGTTCCACATCAACTACTTTTCCCCTATGCGTTACTACTAAAACGCAACCTGATGGCGAGGTACTATTATGGCGCGAACCTCCTGCTAAAGAAACAAAATCACCTTTTTTATATTCAAAACCGTCACTATCAATTAAATCACCCTCTAAGATAAAAAACTCTTCTGGACCCATGTGCTCATGTGGATTAGAGGACGCGCCACATTCCATTTTATACAAATAAGAGCCCTCACCGGTTTCTGAATCATAACTTAAATTATACCACCAAACATTATCTTCTGATTGCCATTCATCTGATTTTTCTAAAGACACCCATTTAAGCGTTTCTATATTAGCTACAGTTCGCAGTGCATCCAATTTACTCATAATCCCAACGCCTTTTTTCTTTGCTCAGCCCAAGTCCTAATTATATGATCAACTGCAAGTCCAATAAATGCAACACAAAGGCCTAAAACCAAACCATTACCAATTCCATTTTTATCCGACAATGCTTTTAATATATATTGCCCCAAATCATCAGTTCCAATCATTGCCCCAATAATGACCATAAATAACGCAAATACCACAGTTTGATTCACCCCTAGCATCATATGTGGAAAGGCAAGCGGTAAATCAATTTTAAGCCATCTTTGAAATCTAGTAACACCCGACATTGAAGCTGCATCATGCAGAGCTTCTGGAACACTTCGGATACCTTCAACTGTATACCTGGTTGCTGGAATTGTGGCATAAACAATAACTGCTATTAAAACAGAAGTATCGGTTATACCAAATAGCATTATTACTGGGATCAAATAAATGAAGGATGGAAAGGTTTGAAATGTGTCACACACTAGTAAAATAAACTTACTCGCAAAAGTATTTTGAGCACATAATGAACCAACAGTTATGCCTATAATCGCAGATACTATTACACCACAAGTTGTCATATAGGCAGTAATCAAAGCCCTATCCCACCATTCAGTAAGTGCTATAAATAATATAAACCCACCAACAATAAGTGCTGACTTAACACCCCCTATTATATAACCTACCCCCATTACTAAAACGAATGTGGCTAAAACAGGCATGCTGAGATAAGCGTGCTTCATAGGCATAAGGATATAGATTATTAAAAATTCGTTAATAACCTTTAATTTAAAAAAGAATGTATCCCAAATCCAATCTACACCAGCCTGCCAAATCCATTCAGTAGTAATGCCCTTATTATGTGGGATTAAATAAAAGTAATTAAAACCATCTTTAAAGAAAAATATACCTATATAAGCTACAAATGAGCCAATAACTAAAATGGCTGCAAAAATAAATAAATACTTATTTCTCTCTAAGAAAGTAAGATCTGCAAAATAATCTATTTGTTTATTTGCCCAAGCCAATGATAGCTTATCAAGCACGACAGCTATTAATACTATACAAACTCCAAGCTCTAAGGCTTGACCTACCCTAAGTTGATTAAGCGCTAGTAATAAATTAAACCCCAAACCTTTAGCACCAATGAATGAAGCTATAACGGCCATCGCCAAACATTGCATAATCACTTGGTTCACACCAATTAAAATATCACGCCTAGCTGTTGGAATTAATACCTTAAATAATAATTGATAGTTATTACAACCACTCATCATACCAGCTTCGGTTATCTCAATGGGTACTTTCTTTAATCCCAATATCGTTAGACGTACCATTGGAGGGGTTGCAAAAATTATTGTAGCAATTGCACCCGCATGATCCCCAACTCCAAAAAAAACCATTACCGGTACTAAATATGAAAAATGGGGCATTGTTTGGGCAATATTCAATATCGGATTCAAAGCGGTTTCAATTGCTTTATTCTGATATCCCAATACGCCTAAGGTTAGTCCTAATAAAAAAGAAATTGGCGCTGCTACTAAAACAAATGAAAGCGTTTCCATCGCTGGCTCCCACTGGCCAAAAATCGCGATATAAACTGTAGAAAAACAAGCCAACATTGCCAAACTTGGGCCCTTAAGAGCATAACCTAAAACTACGCTAATTGCTGAAACTACAGTCCATGGTAAAGCAGGCCAATAGGCCCATTTATTTTCACTAACAAAGTCCCAGCTTGAAAATGTAACAATAGTTTTTACGCCCCCAAGAAGAATTTCCCTAATCAAATCGATTGAAAATAATATCCCACGCGCTATCGCCCTTGTTATTTCTTTAAATAACGGTTTTTGTTCAAATTCTTCAATTTCTGGATCAAAAACCTCAATAGGCATAAATTCAAACATCAAAAAGTCTACAGATTCAGTAATTATTATTGGTAGTTGGGCTATTAAAGGTGGAAATCTCCATAGGATATTTGTTTCTGAAGGCGTAATAAAATAACATAAAAAGAAAAACGCACCAATTAATACAGTGAATTGTGATAATTTTGGATGATTAATTAAATAGTTCATATTCTTACTTTATTTCATCTTTTTTTATTAAAGCAGGCTTCCCAAATAAGACATTTACTAATTTTAAATAATGTACAGTGCCTACTATTTTACCATTCCCATCTGTAACGCCAACAGTTTCTTTTGCAGTTAAAACAGCCTCTGCAACTGTTTCAATCATTGCATCCTTGGAAACCGTTAACTCACTTAAGTTAGTCAACGCATCATTTGTTATAAGATCCATTACAGATTCAATTTTTAAAACTTTCTCCCGAGGGACTTCCTCTGTGAATTTTCGAACATACTCAGTAGCAGGATTTAAAACAATATTTGCTGGGGTATCTAATTGCTCTATTATGCCATCTTTCATAATAGCAATGCGGTCCGCTAAGCGTAGGGCTTCATCAAAATCATGAGTTACAAACAAAATTGTCTTATTTAAAACACCTTGTAATCTTAGAAATTCATCTTGCATTTCTTTGCGAATTAATGGATCCAAAGCTGAAAAAGGTTCATCTAGAAACCAAATATCTGGCTCTACTGCAAGTGAACGAGCGATACCAACCCGCTGTTGCTGCCCACCAGATAATTGTCGTGGAAAATAATTTTCCCTTCCATCCAACCCCACAAGCTCAACCATTTCCATGGCTCTATTGATGCTATCCTTTGTAGTACTTCCCTTCACTTGCAAAGGAAATGCAATATTCTCTATTACCGTTTTGTGAGGTAATAATGCAAAGCTTTGAAAAACCATCCCCATCTTATTGCGCCGGAGCTCAATCAACTCTTTATTGTTCATAGCGAGCAAATCTTGGCCATCAATAAAAATGTTGCCAGCTGTAGTTTCCGTCAGACGTGATATACAGCGAAGCAGCGTTGATTTACCAGATCCTGAGAGACCCATAACAACCAGCATTTCACCCTTATATACTTCAAAAGACGCACTATTTACGCCAACTACGCAACCTGCATCCTGAAATACCTTAGCATCCACGCTTCCTTTGGCATCTTGCAACATTTTTTCTGCATTATCGCCAAAAATCTTGTAGACTGACTCACACTTAATGACAGGGTTTTCTCGTAATATAGCGCTATCTTCCAAGGGCATATTATATTTCCTAATTGAATTATAATTATAAAATTTTATGCTTATTTGTACTTATAAAGTTACCTGAAACTCAAAAAAGATAAAGAGCTTAGTTGTTTCTCTAAAACTTAAAATACTTCATTACAAAACTCCCCAGGCGATCAAACGCCTGAGGAAATATCTTAAATAACACGCAAATACTGTATTACATACCTGCGCTAGTGAATGGCTTCCAAACACCTTCGTTATCAGCTAACCATTTTTTTGCAGCATCTTCATGACTCAATTTATCGATGTCTACCAAAGCTGCCATCTGGCCTATTTGTGTAGTTGTAAAGGACATTCTTGAAAACGCTGTATAGGCTGCCGGATGAGTTTTTGGAAATTTGTAGTTTGCTGCTTTTTTCAACCAACCTTTTGGCGAACCACAACTACCATCTCCACCATCCGCCTTACGACAACCATCCGTATACTCGGGAAACTCTATAAAAGTAAATCCCTCAGCATCGGTGAAGTTAGGAGACCAATTGAAGATAATTGTACCACGGCCCTCTTTTTTTGCAGCCGCTAAATCAGCCCACAGCGCATCAGCACCACCAGCAAATTTTACAACATAATCATCCCCTAATCCAAGTGCGTCTACTCTGACAGGCATCAAATCACCATGCCAACTTTGAGGACCCTCAAGCCAACGGCCTTTGCCCCCGGAGTCTGGTGTAGCGAACACATCTTTACAATTTTTCAATGCTTCCCAATTTGGCAGTCCTGGACACAAATCTTTCTCAATTACCCAGGTAGGTACACCCATTTCTTCCAATGTCATCGCAGCATGTGTTCCAGCATCAATCACTCCGCCTTTCGCCATTGCATTATAAAATGATTTGCCGAAACTTGATTGCCAAACCTCATGAGAAATAGTTACGTCACCATTACGAATAGCTTCATAAACTGCTTGAGAATCTGCTGGTACGTATTCTACGTTATTACCCATGCTTTCAAATATTCCACCAATCACATAGGCCATCACAACTTGGCTTGACCAGTTATGTGTTGGTATAACGATTGGCTTGCTACTATCTTCTGCAGAGACTGCAGCAGGTAGCGCCAATATTCCGGCGGCCAATATAGCTATTAACTTTTTCATTTATTTTCTCCCTATTACGGTGCTTATCCACACCTGTTTCGGTACTAAATTGTGACCTAAGCCACATCTTGAAGAGTTAAAAACTCCTCTCTTCAACTCGTTTGCAAATAGCTTTCGAGTGAATCATCTAACGCATCAACCCATTTTGTATGGTGAGGAGGCGCCATTTTTCCTGACATTGGACTGAGATGACTATTATCTCGAAAGCCCATGATGTCTTTTTTCTTATTCTTTTTCCATTCATAAAAAGCGTTATCCGCTGCCTTTATGTCAAAGGAAGGATAATCAGTTTCAGAAATTAATTCTCCAGTATAAGCTCCTTGATAATCAATGCAGCCATAATCATCTTCTAATGCGTCTTCCGCTGCTATTCTATCAACCACATCCTGTTTCATTATCTCAATACTAGGTAGTTGAATTCGATCCATTATAATATCGCGAGTATACCACGCCTGGGCATCAAACATATTAAAAGTATACCATTGATCTTGCATGCCCAAATAGAAAACTCGCGGATTATTGTTCCAAACAATACCTTTGTATAGATCAGCACTAGCCAATCGATTGGTTGTTTTTAAGCGAAGATCATCCGGCAAAAATGGGAAATGATGTTTATACCCAGTACATAAAATGATAGAATCAACTCGGGTCGAAGTGCCATCTATAAAATAAGCAATGTCTCCATCTACTCTCTCCAGTGCAGGTACTTCTTGCCAATTATCAGGCCAATTAAAGCCCATAGGAGCAGTGCGATGTGCCACAGTAATAGACTTACAACCATACTTCCAACATTGTGAACCTATATCCTCAGCTGAATAGCTTGTCCCCAAAATCAACAAATCTTGACCCTTAAATTCTAGAGCATCTCGAAAGTCATGCGCATGCAAGATTCTACCACCAAAAGCCTCAAAGCCTGGATAATGCGGCGTATTAGGTGCAGAAAAATGGCCAGAGGCAATTATTATATTATCAAAAATTTCTGTACTTTCAGTATCAGTTTCAGAATTTCTAGCCGTTAATTCAAATTTATCACTTTGAGAATCGAACCGGACATCTCTTACATTTGAATTAAAGCGTATTAGCTCCCTTATTCCAGCTTTTTCAACACGCCCTTTTATGTAATCAAACAATACTTCTCTTGGCGGAAAGCTAGCTATAGGTTTCCCAAAATGCTCATCAAACGTATAATCTGCGAACTCTAGCCCTTCTTTAGGTCCATTAGACCAAAGATATCTATACATTGACCCATGACATGCATCGCCTGCCGCATCAGTTCCAGTTCGCCAAGTATAATTCCATAAGCCCCCCCAATCAGATTGTTTTTCGTAACAAACAATTTCTGGAATTTGAGCACCTTTTTCTTTTGCAGATTGAAAAGCTCTTAATTGAGCAAGCCCACACGGACCAGCACCTATTATTGCAACTCTTTTAGTCATACTAATTTTTCAAATGACTTATTCACACATGCCCCCTAGGTATATCTGGACTTGCAGTTGATGATTCCCAATCTGCCTCAAAGCCTAAAACTTCAGTGTCAGGATGCAAGGACGAATTGAATAACTTATTATGCCACCAAGTAGCCTGATATAATTGATGGTGCTTAGCTAATCGCCAGACCTTACATCTTAAATCAAAAGACTGAGCATAAGCTTCAAACCGCAAGACACAATTCTTCGCTCCATAAATTTTTGCCGCACCGTAGGAGTTTGGTAAAAATGTTGCTGTCAAAATATCACTAAATGTTGAAGGTTTTTGATAGTAAGCCTCTGCAAAGAATTTTAAAGCATCCTGACGCACTTGAGAAGCATCATTCGTTTTTTTTGCCATATACTTCATTTCTGGAATGACATCATAATCTGTTGTTTTATTTATCAAGGTTATTATCTGACCCAGATCTTCTCCTGAGTCAGCAAGTATTAATGTAGGTATAATGGCTTCATCTGGCTTCCCCTCCATTTGCCTAATAGACATCTGTCGAACATGACATTGCCACTTCATAAACAATGTTCTCCGAGGATGGTTATCGATTGAAGATCCAAGTATCTTGGCAATAGAGCTCATGCAACGCTCCTATTATACTGATTTTCCACTACTGTTTTAAATGATCGGTCGTGCGATAAACTAGGTATTTTCTTTCGCGCTTCAGATACTTCAGTTAGGTCAATTGTTGCATATATTACACCTGGCTCAACTCCCCCGTCTGCGATCACTTTACCCCAAGGATTTATAACAAGGGAATGTCCATAGGCTTCACCACCACCTGGCACTTTTCCAATTGAACACGGTGCAATAACAAAAACTCCATTTTCAATTGCACGAGCACGATTTAAAATATGCCAATGGGCTTCACCAGTTTTTTTTGTAAATGCTGCAGGAATACATATTATTTCAGCACCAGCTTTTGCTATTTTTCTATAAAGCTCTGGAAACCGAAGATCATAACATATCGTATGGCCTATATTACCAAAAGGTGAGTTTATCATAACGGCTTTATTTCCAGGTGAAACAAATGCGCTTTCTCGAATAGCCTCTTCTGGGGACAACTGAATATCAAACATATGTATTTTATCATAACGCGATACAATTACACCCGAACTATCCAAAACAAAGCCCCGATTAAAAATTTTACCCTCATTAGCGGAAACAGCAATCGATCCAATCATGATCCAAACTTTATTTTCCTTTGCAAAACTTTGCATACCTAATAGAAATTCATGATCTATTTCGGAAGATGATGGTGGTTTTAACTTACCATTTTCTGAAATAAGGCCCGCACAATACTCTGGAAGGAATAAAAACTCAGCGCCATTTTTCACAGCTTTTTTTGCAAAATCCAACACTTCTAATAAAGCTTCACCAATACTACTTTTCGGTTGTGTTTGAAGACAGGCTATTTTTAAAAGTTTTTGCATTTTTAAAATTTCATATACGCTTTTCGTAAAGTGGAAAGTGGATGCCGATCAGACATTTGAAATTTTAGTAAAAACTCTCTGGCTATCATATCTCGATCTTGTTGATTATCTGGTAATTCCCAATGTGCCGGCACTCTCACCCAACCGTTTACATTTCGGTCAAAAACTGCTGCGTTTCCCTCTTCATACCCCATATGTACGTCTTCTAGCCAATTCAAATCATCCCAACCCATTACCTCCATATACTTTGATAAGTAGGGCGTAATATGTTTATAATCAGGGACAAGATTAACATCATAACGATACCCAATGTGTTGTCCAATTTCTTGCTCTCGCTCTGAGTTCAAGCTTTTGGCATCATCCATAAATTCATTAACACCTTTAATTTCAGAACCTCTATATTGTGTTCCAGCCATAATATTCTCCTTCTATTGATAATGAGAAAAACCCATCATCATATTGCTTTGATCGAGAATGAGTTAAAACCCATTCTCGAAATATCAATTAAAGATGGTGATAATCTTCAACACCAACTGTATGATTTGTTCCGGCGAGTGGAACGGCTGCCATCGCTGAGGCCTCCATAGTTAGGGCTGCCAAATCTTCTGGCTCCAAACTGTGTATGTTTGTTTTCCCACATGCTCTAGCAAATAATTGTGCCTCAATTGTGAGCGTGTGTAAAAAATTATAAACACGTTCTGCGGCCTCATCAGGATCAAGTCTTTTTCTTAACTCCGGATCTTGCGTAGCTATCCCAACTGGGCATCTGCCAGTATGGCAATTATAACAGTACCCAGGATCAGCACCAATTTCTTCTGGGTAATTAGCCTCAGGAATATCTTTATTACAATTTAATGCCATCAATACTGAGTGACCTAAAGCGATAGCATCGGCTCCTAAAGCAATTGCCTTTGCTACATCTGCACCATTTCGAATACCACCAGCATAAACCAAGCTTATTTCCCCTCTTTTACCAAGATCATCAATTGCTTTACGGGCCTGCCGAATTGCTGCCATTCCTGGGATGCCTGTATCCTCTGTTGCCAAGTGAGGACCAGCGCCCGTACCACCTTCCATTCCATCAATATAAATACTATCTGGATCACATTTTACTGCCATTCTAACATCATCATAAACACGCGCTGCACCCAGTTTTAACTGTATTGGTATCTGCCAATCAGTTGCTTCCCGGATCTCCCGAATTTTTAAGGAAAGGTCATCAGGGCCCAGCCAATCAGGATGTCTAGCAGGAGAACGTTGATCTATTCCTGCAGGAAGTGAGCGCATTTCAGCAACTTGATCAGTAACTTTTTGACCCATTAAATGACCACCAAGGCCAACTTTGCAACCTTGCCCAATAAAAAACTCTACTCCATCAGCTAAAACCAAATGGTTTGGATTGAAGCCATATCTGGATTGAATACATTGATAAAACCATTTTGAACTATAGCGGCGCTCATCTGGGATCATTCCACCTTCACCTGAACAAGTCGCCGTACCAGCCATTGTGGCTCCTCTTGCGAGGGCAGTTTTTGCCTCATAAGAAAGCGATCCAAAGCTCATTCCAGTAACATAAACTGGGATATCTAAAACAATAGGGTTCTTGGCTCTTGGGCCTATTATAGTTTTAGTTTCACATTTTTCACGATACCCCTCAATTACAAATCTAGTTAGTGTACCAGGCATAAATGTAAGGTCATCCCAATGTGGGATTTTTTTAAAGAGTGAAAATCCACGCATTCGATATCGTCCCAATTCAGACTTAATATGAATGTCATCCATAACATGGGGTGGAAAAACAAATGAATTACCTAACCGATATGGATCCCGACCCAGTGGTTTTTTTGTTGGCATATTACCGTCAGCCATAATCGTTCTCCTTGAATTATAAAATTAATTTTTTTTCAGTTGGTTCTAAATTATCGTAATTCCATAGCATCTTACCTGCGACAATTTTTGTAAAATGATCGACACCATTATCTGGCATTAGACCATACTGAGTAAGTTTTCTTGTTAGCCACGCACGATCTAAATCCGATAATGGTTCCTCAATCGCATCTACACCTAAAGATTTGATCTTACCCCCCACGTAAATAGTACCATCATACATACTATCACCCAGGTCTTTTCCAGCATCTCCACATACAACCATTCTACCTCGTTGCATCATAAAACCAGACAATGCCCCAGTATCTCCCCCAACAATAATTGACCCACCCTTCATATCAATTCCAGTTCGAGAACCTACACTACCTTTGCAAACCAGATCACCACCTCGAATTGCAGCTCCAAAAGTAGATCCAGCATTTTTCTCGACAACTATAGTTCCTGACATCATGTTTTCTCCACATGACCAACCAACTCGTCCATTTATTCTAACATTGGGTCCATCTATCAATCCTACCCCAAAATATCCGAGAGATCCTTCAAAAATAAGATTTAGGCGATTTAATATACCAACACCAAGAGAGTGTTTGCCCCGAGGGTCTTTTATTACAATTGTACCATAACCTTGCTCCATCAATGATCTAATCTCCGAATTAACTTCGGTTTCAGTCATTTCACCAGTGTCGATTTCAGTACGTTTATTGTAATCAACTTCAGGTGCCCAAGGATACGTAAAACGTTCTTCCGCGTCCTCATCAAATTCAATAAACATTGATCGACCAGTCAACTGTTCAGTTCTCATTCCAAGAGCTGTTACTCGCTCCTCTTGAGATAGTTTTTTTAAATCAGCACTGCTTAAGCTTGCCATACTCTAACCTCCTCATCATACGGATCATATGTATCAATTTCTTGGGGTAAAATTGCTCGTATAGCCACTTCTTCAGATGCCATAGCAATCATATCCTCACTTTCATAGAGAACTAAAGGTTTTGCTGCCATAGTATCTTTAGCCATTCCCAGCTGATCCTTAGTTGCTACCAAATACGTAAAAACACCATCAATTTCTTCAATAGATTTACGCAAACTATCTTCTAAGGAAACACCATTGGATAAATCATGAGCAATATAAACCGCGAGCAACTCGCTATCACAATTTGACATAAACCTATGACCTTTTCTCTCCATCATTCGCCTCATGATCCAATAATTGGTAAGTTGGCCATTGTGTACGACGCTTACGTCGTTATAAGGAAAAGCCCAATAAGGGTGAGCAGATTTAATATCAACGTCAGATTCAGTTGCCATTCGTGTATGACCTATACCATGCGTTCCAGTAAAACTCTTTAAGCCATACAAATCTGATACAACATTCGCATCACCAAGATCCTTTATTAACTCTAAACTGCTACCCATCGATAGAATTTCAACTCCTTCTGTTTCCTCTATATGCTCTGCCATTGTGCCCGTATCACCAACATGACTTAAAACATACCGAAGTGCGTATGGGGTTATGTTTTCTTTCGACTTAATAACGGCACCATTCTCAGCTAATATTGCATCAACTTCTGCAATCCTGTTCTCTAATATCTGAGCAACTCCACGGCCTTTTTTCATGTCATCTGCTTCTGCTGCTTTTAACCTCATGATATAATCACCACTTGAGGCGTCTCCATAAACTGCATAACCAGTTGAATCTGGGCCTCGATGCTTAAGTGCTTGAAGCATTGAGGTCATTTCTCCACCAACGTTAGAACTCTTACCTCGATGAATAAGTCCAGCAATTCCACACATAATAGTGCCTCCTTTTATTTTCATTATTTTTGGACAAGGGCTTTCTTATCCATCTAATCAAATCCAAATTATCCTTGCTTACCTTTATTTAAGGCAAACATTCCATATAGGTGTCACTATCCCAGTCAGTAACCGTTGACATAAAGCGAGCCCACTCATCAGACTTGTATTCATGATAAAGCCTATACATTTCACCAGGCATCCCACGCTTAACCACCTCATCCGCTTCCAAAGCTTCAAGAGCCGCGCCAAGTGACATAGGCAATTTTTTGACGTCTTTGCCTTCTTTAATCGCTTCGTAAATATTTCTTTCTTCTGGTTCGCCAGGATCTAATTGATTTACAATTCCATCATCAGCTGCCGCCAGAATAGTTGAACCCATTATATAAGGGTTAACCATCGAATCTACAGAACGATATTCAAATCTTCCCGGTGCTGAAACTCGGAGGCCAGTAGTTCTATTTTGAAATCCCCAATCAGCAAAAACCGGTGCCCAAAAACCGGTGTCCCAAAGCCTTCGATATGAATTAACCGTTGAACAACCAATTGCGGTTAATGCTTGTAAGTGATGCACAATACCACCTATTGCATCAAGACCAGCTTTTTGAGGCATCTGTGGATCAGAGCCATCAGGCATAAAAGTATTCTCTCCACCACCCACATACATATAGTTGTCACGCATACCTGGTAAGTTTTCTGGGTCATTACCACATTTTACAAATCGGTCCTCACCACCATGCCATAAAGACATGTTGTGATGGCATCCTGATGCAGAAACACCCATGAACGGCTTTGTCATAAAACAAGCAAATATTCCCTGTTCACGAGCCACTTGAGCACATATTTGACGATACGTCGTTAATCTATCTGCGTTGCGGAGCACGTCATCGTACATCCAATTTAATTCGAGCTGACCTGGGGCATCTTCGTGATCCCCCTGGATCATATCAAATCCCATTTTACGTGTATATTCCATTACCTTCATTGTAACAGGTCTTAAACTTTCGAACTGATCGATATGATAACAATACGGCTTTGAAAATCCATCTTTAGGTTTTCCATTCTCATCAAACTTTAACCACATCATTTCTGGCTCAGTTCCTACACGCAAACTTAATCCATTATGTTTTTTCTTAAATTCTTCATGCAATCTTCTGAGGTTGCCACGTCCATCAGCCGTTAAAAAACCACCCGGATTGATCTTCTCTTCTCTATTACGAAATAGGGTACAATAAAATCGTCCTATTCTTTTATCCCATGGAAGCTGCATAAATGTTTCAGGTTCAGGTATTCCAACCAGTTCGGCTGCTTCTGGGCCATAACCGATATAATTGTCTGATCTATCTGTAAAGAGATTTACTGTAGCTCCATATACCAGTTGAAATCCTTTTTGAGCAATATTTTCCCAATGATCCGATGGGATGCCTTTACCCATAATTTTACCAGTAATTGAAACAAATTGCAGGTATAGGTATTCAATACCTAATTCGTCTATCATTTTACGGACTTCTTTGATTTTCTCAGCGCGCCCCGGCGCCTCTACAAATCGTTCTAATTCCATCTCTGCCACTGTGCTTAACTCCCTATTAATCTGTTAAATTTGACATCTAAGTGTCACTTTAATTTTTGATTTTCAGTAAATAATACCGTGTAAATTAAAAGCTCCCTAACCAAATCAACGAATTCATAATACCCAGAAAGTGGATTCGGCTCAATTCTAATCCTGAATTAACCTTTAAAAAAGATCAACCTTTTTTGTGCCAATTTAATACAATTAATTGACTATCAATAGATTTTGGTTCATAATTGGATCATAATAGGGGAATGATGTGGAGCAAAAAAAACAAACTAAACTTGGCTCAAGTGATATTGCAGCTCAATTAAGACGAGAAATAAACAGTGGGTCTCTGCAGAGATTTGAAAGAGTCCCCCCTGAAAGATCCTTAGCATCAAATTATAATGTATCCCGAGGAACCATAAGGTCGGCCATAAATAAATTAGAAATTGAAGGATTGGTGGAAACTAGAGCAGGAAGTGGTACCTATATTTCGAAAAAGGTTTCTGGCGAAAATAGCAGCGTCATTCAAAACGCCAGGCCTTTAGAGTTAGTTGATGCTAGATTTGCCTTAGAGCCCCATATCTGCAGATTAGCTGTTTTACATGGCAGACAAACAGATTTTGATAAACTTGAAAAGTTTTTAGAAGAGATGGAAAAAAATTCTGATGACCCTGTTGTATTTGGAGATTCTGATACTGCTTTTCATCGGGCCTTAGCAGAAAGTACTGGAAACAGTCTTTTAATATGGATGATAGAACAAATAACCTCGGTTCGAAATCAAAACGAATGGGCCCGAATGAGACACTTAACCTTAAATGAAAATATAATAAAAAAATATAATGCTCAACATCGGGATACGCTAAGTGCAATAAGAGCTAGAGAACCTGAAAATGCAGCTAAAATGATGCGAGCACATCTTCAAACAGCCCGTCTTTCGCTCACCCTAACAACTGACGCATAGCCTCAATATAACAAATATTTTTACCTTGGTGATCGTTTTGCTAAAATTCTTTGAAGTGTTCGTCTATGCATATTCAATCTTCGTGCGGTCTCACTGACGTTCCGATCACAAAGCTCATAAACTCTTTGAATATGCTCCCACCTTACTCTATCTGCACTCATAGGATTTTGAGGTGCTGGAGGCCGATCATCGTCTTGGGCTAACAACGCGGCGGTTACATCATTTGCATCTGCTGGCTTTGCTAAATAATCAATTGCACCAATTTTTACCGCCGCTACAGCTGTAGTTATAGCACCATACCCCGTTAAGATTACTACTCTGCTTTCAGGTCTTTTTAATCTTATAACCTCCACAACCTCAAGGCCATTTCCATCCTCTAATCTCAGATCAACAACTGCGTATTTTGGTGGCCGAACTGTCGCTATCGCCTTTCCTGCTGCTATTGATCCGGCCATTTCTACAGAAAAACCTCTTTTTTCCATAGCCCGCGCAAGGCGCTTCAAAAAGGGCTCATCATCATCAACCAAAAGAATGGACGCATCACTGCCTAT
>Ga0209091_10002719_pt1 | contig 14724 bp, 8 predicted proteins | sample ArcticOcean_MG_C_6_FD_187438 | JGI IMG/M metagenome (GOLD analysis project Ga0209091, IMG submission 187438) | Marine microbial communities from western Arctic Ocean - ArcticOcean_MG_CB8_128 (SPAdes) (version 2) | ecosystem: Environmental > Aquatic > Marine > Oceanic | place: Arctic Ocean...
TATCTTGTAATTGAACACAGCTTTCATACCCATCTGCTGAAATTATAATTGGGGATTCAAATGAAAAATTTTGATTCTGACTACTATTTATAAAGATACATGTATGAGCTTCAAAATCATCTGTCACGTCTCCTTTTTCAGATGCTACAATATCTAAAAGTCCATCTCCATTTAAATCACCAAGTGCAATATCATGGGGAGCGCTATAAACACCTGTTCCAAAATTAATTTCTAATCTATCATCAATGGATATCATCCCTTCATCATCAAAGGATGTTGTAAATATTGCTAAATATGCACTAGAACCTGAGCCTGCTTCCGAAGTCACAATTTCTAGAATCTCATCTCCATTCAAATCTGCAATCTTTATATCATAATATTTTGCCCCTAGATATGGATTATCTAATTGATTGCTGAGATGAGCAACTGTCAGTTCTTCTGTGGCATTAAATGTTACATTGAAGCGTTGACTGGAAGTTGCATAAAGTCCATTTGTATATACTGAGATGGGTGTATAGTAAGCACCATTTGGTACTGAAACGATTATTTCATTTTCTGTTGAATTAAGTGTATTTGCTTCCAGCCCACCAAAGAATACCGTATTGCCTACATCATTAGGACTAAAATTGCTCCCATTTATTATAATTGTACTTCCAACCCCACCAAATGCTGGTGTGATTAAACCAACGGTTGGTTGAGCTATTATAAATGATGCCAAAAACAATATTGAAAAGAATCGGTTTATTACCTTATTCATTATACTCATGAAACGTCAAACAATTACCTAGTACTTATTAATAAAAATTGATAATTCCGTTGATTCCAAATCTACACATCATCCCACAAACAAAAAACCCCACGAATGTGGGGCTTGTTGTTAATCTACATCCCTTCTTTCAATAATCTACATCCCTTCTTTCAAACGGATACGAACGACTGTTCCGTGACCTAATAGAATTTAGTCTATCAGTTAAAAATGATTTTCTGGAACGTCTGATATTTTTCCCTTTGGTATGCACTTTTGTTCCTTTTAATTAATTAATTTATTTGTTTTTAAAGGACGGGATATTAATACACTAATGAAGGGTATTTTTAATATTATTTACCTAAAGTTCTTCTAATATTTTACGAATAAAAATTATCATCCAACAAACAACTCCCACCACTAATGTGAGGCTTTTGGTCTATGATTTATAAATTATTTTCTTGAAGAATGCGTATACTGCTAAAACCATATCATTCCTTGCTAAGAAACGACTACCACAACTTGGACAATTGGATAAAAAAGAGAAATACTCTATTATTTTAGTTCTTTTCCAATTATGCGAACAGGAGAGGCATTTCATCTCCAAATCTACACATCATCCCACAAACAAAAAACCCCACGATTGTGGGGCTCGATGTTGTAGAAAGGGTAAATCTATTTTAGCAGAACCATCTTTTTAACCTTTTCAAAATCACCTGAACGGAGTTTATAAAAATACATACCTGTACTTACATCGTTCCCAAATTTATCTATTCCATTCCAGGTTATTGATTTATAACCTGGCTCCTGATAATCATCGACAAGAATAACAATCTCATGGCCTAATAAATCATATACAGCCAAATGTACACTTCCAGCAATTGGTAAACTGTAATCTAAAGTGGTGTTTGGATTAAATGGGTTTGGGTAATTTTGACTTAAACTAAAAACCAAAGGAATAGCTGTTTGATCTAAACCAACAAGTACATTTTCAACTGTTAATTGTAAATCTACTGTATCTTTTTCATCAGTAGTCATACTCTGTACCACAACTTTTGACTCGTAAAAGCCGGGTTCCATACCATTTGCATTTATTGAAATATCAATCTGTGATGTTTCCATATAATTGGTATATCCAGAACCATCAGAGTTAATCCATGTTGGTATTACGCCTAAACGTATATCATCCAGGGCTCCTCCAGAAGCCCAATTACCGTTATCATTTGAATGGAATGCTATATCAACAACGTCACCTGCATATGCATTTAGATTTATTGTCTCTTGGAGCCATTCTTCGTCATTGCCTTCCCAATAGCCTAGATTTAATAGTTCAGTTGAAGTTTCCCAATTATCTGTTGAAATCAATACATGAAAACTTTGGCTGAAACCCGCTGAGAAATACCTTAGAAATGATAAACTTAGGTGTGCATCAGGCAGTTGGATAGGCCCAGTAAAAAGCATATCATTTGAACCATCACTATTACAGGCATCGTCATTTGTAGCAATATAGTAACCATCCCCAGGCGGAATAGTAAAATAGAAACTTGATGCATCTTCAGAAATGAACCAGCCTGGATTATCACACTCGGCATTTGTGCTTGTACTCCAGTCATCGGGAAGGTTTCCATCATCAAAACCAATATCAAATTGAAAATCTGTACCTGTATAAGATTGGTAACTAAGTACTGATCCTTCTTCACCATTATTAGTTATTCCGATAGAAATAGTTGAAAGACTATCATTAGGCAAACTTAATTCTATCATCTCATCCGAAAGTGATATGGAAGGTATATTGGCATTTTGAATATTTATTTTTCCATTATTGATATCAAAAAAAATATTATCGGATGCGCGAATCATTACTCTGGTAGAATCTGTAGGTATAGTTGGTGCAATGGTAAAAGTATATGATCCAGTATTTGGAACAGATTCAACAATAATAAAATCAAAATTTCCATCCCCGTTTAAAGAAAGTAAAATATCAACAGCTTGGCAGTTTACGCCATTAGGGTCATTTGTATTAGCAACATCCCAAGTTATAGTCTCATCTGAACCAACTTCCCATATAGTAGAATCTGATTGTGATGTAATTCTAAATGGACCTGCTGTACCAGAAACAAAAAATTGAAGATTTCTATGATTTAAGGACCCTGCATAAGGATCATTTGTCCTTACAATAAATCTCATGTTTATTTCTCTAGAAGCAAAAGGAAGTTTCTCAACTGTTAATATGGTACCATAATCGTTTATTTCCGTACTATAATTATTATCAAGAAGTGATTGAATAGCTGGAAAATATCTTAAGAAACCGTTCGGAGTTGGATCAATCGAAGAAAATAAAGGACCTTTACCTGGTAGAAAAAAGGGTAGACTATTATCTAAAGGATTCATAGAAAAACTTTCATCTGAAGCATCATTCTGCTCCCAAGAATATGTGTAATTAGGATTAGAAGGCGAACTCGTTCCCTCTAAAAAAAACGGTGTTTCTTTTGGAATAATAAATCCTGATTCAGGTACAATCACTTCAGGAATAATATTTCCAGTCTCTTCTGTATTTGAACCATTTGTATAATCACCACCCCATATTCCAATATCTTGATAAATCATTGGATCGTTTCTATAATTCATAGCTAGCTCAATAGTATGAGATGAATATTGATCTCCACTAAAACCTTCAAGAGTACGTACTCTTGAGCCCATAACAGTACCACCAATAGTGCATCTCCATCCGCCTTCTATAGAAATATTATGAGGCGAACCCAAATTATGTCCAATTTCATGGTTGAAAACTTCATAGTTAGCATTATTAGTTGATGTTGAACCAGGCATGTATGCAACTCCACCATTGTAACGAGTATCAAAATGTGCACCATACTCCCATGTTCTATTATTTTGAGGTGTATTATCTCCTCCAGGACCAATAACAGTTTCAAGATAAGGCTTTACTTGTTCTAATTCACAATATTTAGGGTCTCCTGAAGAGTGACATGATGGGTCTTGCTGGAATATATCTGGCGCAGGATTATTATCTGTAAAAATGAGTTGATCACTTTCTTCAACCATCTCGAGCTTAAAACTTAGTTCTCTAATCCATAGTAAATTAATTTGATTTACCATTGAAACCATCCAAGCTAAGCCTCCTTCAACAGTACCGTCTGAAACTTCATTAGTTACACGCTCTGACATAATGCCAGCAAATCGATAAGTTGTAAGTGTCGAACCAACAATATAGCAAGGTTCATCAGCACCAACACAATTCCAGAAAATATCATCATTAATATCTCGAGAATTATTTTGCTGCATATTGATTTCACAATTATTATCTAATGGATGTTCAGATGATTGTCCATTTCTAGTTATGATTGCTCTATGATTTTTATCAACTTTTATATGAGAATTTCCATTCTCATCAATTAACAGACCATATAGTCCATTTTTAAATAAGACAATGCTTGATCTATGAGATGGGTTTTCAATTCCAATTCCCATATAGCTTTTAATATTTGGATATTTTCTTTTTAAAGATGGTGGTAATACATTTGTCTCAAAAAATCTAAAATCTTTTTTGGAACCATTATGGGAAGGAATTTCTAGAACTACATTAGAAGAAATACGCGAATTAATATTTGGTGTAAATTCTAGTGATGAAACTAAATAGTCTCTATCTAAATCAGCAGTTAAAGAATAATCATCAAAATAAAGATTATGCCAAAAGCTTTGTTTAACACTTATTTGATCTGCATATAGTCTGATACTGAAAAGATAAAACAATATAAAAAAGATTTTTTTGAAATTTAATAACACCTAATTAACTCCTTTAGTTTTATAGATTGCTATAAATTTTAGAACAATTATAAATTATATAAACTACTCTAATGCTACTCATAATAAAAAAACTAGAGACTCCACAGACCTAAAGCATCACTTACAGAGTGCAAGGGTAGGAGTTTGGTTGAAAAACTGGACTTTCTTATAGTTTATTTAGTGGTATAGAAGGGCAGACCAAACAACCTCTAAGGCAACACCAAGAAACATACTTTTATATTCAACTTTCATACTCTTCTCCCTATTTTGTAACAAAATCTACACATCATCCCACAAACAAAAAACCCCACGAATGTGGGGCTCTCTGAGCCAGAACTTTTAATTTAATTACATTCACCTTCAGTCCATTCTGTTACGCCTGAATTTTCAGCTTCACAAGCGTTTGAATATGTTACTTCATCACAGCCACAAACTGGGTCATAAACATCATCACAATTGTAGTCATCGGATATTTTCGATTCATCTATACAGTCACACTCACCTAAAGTCCATTCTGTGACACCTGCATTTTTAGCATAACAATCATTGCCATAAGTCACTCCATTAGACCCGCAAACTGGTGCATAGATAGCAGGGCAAGCATCATCTTTATCCTCACATCCCCAAAAAGCCAACCCAATAAATAGCAGTAATGCGATGCGGTTAATCATTTAAGCAATACCATCTTCTTTGTCTGGGTATAATCACCAGCCTGTATGGTATATAGATATAATCCTGCTGATGCTGGCTTACCTTCATCATTGGTGGCATTCCATTGGATAGACTTATATCCTGCTGTTTGTGACCCATTTATAAGAGTATTAACAACTCGTCCCATCATATCATAGATGGTGATGTTTACCATAGCATCTTCTGGCAATTCATACTGGAGCGTTGTGACTGGATTGAATGGATTCGGATAAGCATTGTAAAGGTTATATGTGATTGGCAGAGTCTCATCAATTATGGATACTTGCTCGCAGTTAGTGGTATCCTGTACTCCCACATAATCTTCAATACAAGATGGATATGGAGGACAGAGTTGGTTGGTTGAAATGTTGAAAGTATTAGAATTATTCCAATTAATATTCAAATCACATATACTTTCTGGTATTTCTCCTATGAGTTGATTCCATCCTAAATACAACCCATTCAGATTCGTCAGATTACCTATCTCTGGAGGGATTGAACCTATGAGTTGATTACTGGATAAAAATAAATGAGTCAGATTGGTCAAATTACCTATCTCTGATGGAATTGAACCTGTGAATTGATTATTGTTTAAATACAAAGAAGTCAGATTGGTCAGATTACCTATCTCTGAAGGAATGGAACCAGTGAGTTGATTATAGTTTAAATACAAAGAAGTCAGATTGGTCAAATTACCTATCTCTGGTGGAACAGAACCTGTTAATTGATTATTGTTTAAATACAAAGAAGTCAGATTGGTCAGATTACCTATCTCAGGAGGTATATCTCCTGTTAGTTGACTACTGAATAAATACAACTCAGTAGTATTCTCAATTGAATAACACACACCCCATAATTCTACACCTTCTGTACCATCATCTGCAGTGCAATCCCACACTTCCTCACAATTGGTGGTGTCTTGTTCTCCAATATTCCATTCTGATAGACATTCTGGGTAGGGTGGACAGAGTTGATTATTACCTAAATGTGGGGTATTATCCCCTTGATTACATATCTCAAGAGGTATCTCTCCCATGAGTTGATTATTATTTAACATCAAAACATTTAAATTCGTCAGGTTTCCTATCTCTGGTGGAATCTCCCCAGTTAGTTGATTAGTAGATAAATACAATAAAGTTAGATTGGTCATATTTCCAATTTCTAATGGTATCTCTTCAGTAAATTCATTATTAAATAAACCTAAATAATTTAAAAACGTCAAACTCCCAATCTCAGGTGGTATTCCTCCAGTGAGTTGATTAAAAGATAAATTCAAATACCATAAATTTGTCAGGTTTCCGATTGATGAGGGTATCTCTCCCGTTAGTTGATTATCATTAAGATATAACCATTCTAAATTTGTCAGGTTTCCGATTGATAGAGGAATTTCTCCATTGAGTTCATTATAAGATAAACTCAAAGAAGTTAAATTTGTAAGATTCCCAATCTCAACTGGAATATCGGTGAGTTCATTTCCATGTAAACTCAAATAAGTTAAATTTGTCAGGTTTCCGATTGATGAGGGTATCTCTCCCGTTAGTTGATTATCATTAAGATATAACCATTCTAAATTTGTCAGATTTCCAATCTCAGACGGTATCTCTCCATCTAGATGATTAAGTTCTAATTCTAGGTTGGTTAAATTTGTCAGGTTTCCAATTGATGAAGGTATTTCTCCACTACATTCATTTGTATCATTACAATATGTTAAACAAATATTCTCATCAAAATCATAGTCGTAACAACCAATCTGATTATAATCTAATTTTAAACTGGTCAAATTTTCCAAATTACCTATCTCAAATGGAATTCCTCCTGTAAGACGATTTCCTAAATGTAATTGTTGTAAATTAATCAAATTCCCAATTTCATTAGGTATTTCACCAATTATATCATGACCATATAGTACTAAAGAATGTGTTTCCTCAATATTATAACACTCATCCCATAATTCAACTTCTATTTCTTCATCACAATTCTGTCCCAAAGCCAACCCAATAAATAGTATTAGTGATATATATCTACGCATATCCAAATCTACACATCATCCCATAAACAAAAAAACCCACGAACGTGGGGGAGGGGGGTATACTCAAATATTGCAACTAATAATACTTTGACTATTATCTTAAAAAATTAAATCGCTTAAAATTAGCACATCAAATATGTTGATATTCTGATCTGAATTAAAATCATAAGATATATTAAATAGGAGTCCTTCATACAGATGATTAACTACAATATTAACATCATCAATATTAAATAGCCCATCACCATTTGTATCTTCTTGATTTATAATGAAATCTGATAATTCATACTGAAGAGAGTAATCTATTGATTCTTGAGTTGAGCTAAAGCCATAATTATCTCCATAGAAATATATATGTCCACCGCCTATTACTTTGATATGTTCAAAATTGCTAGGAACATTCTCATTCCTATGAGTGTATCGTACAGAAACTCCACTTAATATTGTATCTATCTCAGTAGTGTCATATTGATGATAGTTACTCCAGAATTCAATTGACTCCACTAATGTCAGATATTGATCATCGAGAATATCAACTCCATTTCCACCCGGATAGTAGGAGTTTATAGGGTCATCTGTACCATGGATATGAAGGATTGGAATATCTCTTCCCTGATCAATGCAATCAAACCCATCATCGTCTAAAAACATATTGCCCGCAATAGATGTAAATACTGCGATTCTAGAACTAAGATCACATGCCAATCTATAGGCCATATAACCCCCATTAGAAAAACCTAAAGCATAAACTCTATTATGATCTATGAAATCATAGTTAATTAGCATATAGTCAATAATATCGCTTATAAATTGAACATCATTGTATCTTGCACTATCTAAAATAGCATTCCAAAGTTTTACATACCCAGTTCCTGAATTATTTAAAAATGTACCAGACTCAGGTCTCACAGTAGCAATCCCTTGATTGGTAGTGTATGATGCAACACCATACCAATTTGCACTTGTTTCTCCAAGGCCATGTAAGATAATCATTAAAGGAACCGAATTATCTGGATTACTAGGAAGGTTAATTATAAATGATCTTTCATCTCCATCAGAAACAATCTCTACTTCTTGCCCAAAAGAAATTGAAGAAATCAAAGAAAAAACTATTAATAATCTAAATTGGTTCATGGTCAAATCTACTCATCATCCCACAAACAAAAAACCCCACTAATGTGGGGCTTGATGGGATAAAGGCGTTTAAATTCTTTGTTAAGAATTCTACGAAGTTTTTACCGAGGAATCTTTTTCCTCATTTTTTGCTACTTTATAAATTGTTTTTCTTTCACCATTATGATACGAAGTCTTTTTATTAATATCTTCTGATTCAGAATGTCTTAAACAATGTTTAGTAATTGAATTATTGTTTTTCAAATAAAAAATATCCTTATAGTCATCATCACTATAATGGTGTAATCTGAGATTAGTGCTTACTAAATGACCACCACTAATAAAGAGAGCCATACTGAAAAATAATTTTAATATCGTTGATATCATTGTTTCCCCATAAATTAGTACCAAATACTATACCTAACTGTACCCAAATCTACCCATCATCCCACAAACAAACTAATTGTGGGTATATGTGGGCGGATCTCCCCGCCATGTGGAGCAATGACCCCAAATGGAAGGTGGTCATTGGGAAAGGGTGTGTCATTAAAAAGTGTGTCCCGTGTTTTTGTGTCCCGTATGAGGGTATTAATGAATAAGAATGACAAGGTATGAAACTAAAATGCCCCACAATTAAGTGAGGCATTTCTCGAGATGTGTATGGTATGACTTCTCAGTGTCGGGGTAGAGAGATTCGAACTCCCGATCTCCTGCTCCCAAAGCAGGCGCGTTAACCGGACTACGCTATACCCCGAAAAATCTTGGGTGAGTGATGGGACTTGAACCCACAGCCTCCTGGACCACAACCAGGTGCTCTAACCAGTTGAGCTACACTCACCATACATCTTATGATTAATTTCAGGTGATTTGAAGCTGGTGAAATTAGAATTATTCTTTTTGGAATCGAAGTAAAATAACACAATTATATAGTGTTGGATGAACTTGTACATTGTAAACAATAATGCATGATTGAATCCCATTTTTTGATTCATCCTTCTATCTCATTAAATCGTAATTTATACCATGCGACTTTTGTCCAGATATTTTGTTCGTGAAATGCTTCTGCCATTCTTCTTTTCCTTATTGATGATCACATTTATACTTTTCATTAATTTTCTTTTGCGAGCTATTGATCGCTTTTTAGGGAAAGGGCTGGATGCATTAACCATCCTGGAATACTTGTTTCTCAATCTTGCATGGATTATTGCACTATCGGTGCCCATGGCGGTCCTCCTGGCAACGCTCATGGCTTTTGGGCGCTTATCTGAAGATAATGAGATCAATGCTCTTCGGGCGTCTGGTGTGGGGTTTTTATCCATTATCCGTGCACCCATCATGTTTGGGGTCACTGTTGCCCTGATGCTGATCTATTTTAACAATTACATTCTACCCGATATGAATTTCCATGCGCGGCTCCTTTCCGGTGATATTTATCGGAAACGCCCCGGGATGAACATTGAGCCAGGAATATTTATTGATAATATTCCCAATTACAGCATGATTGTCGGTGGTAAAGAAGGGGAATTATTTTCCGATGTTCGAATTTTCTCCAAAGGAAAGCAGGAAGCCCAAACAAGCATCCACTCTAAAACAGGAACCCTTTCCACTCTGGCAGATGCGTTTTTACTCACGTTGTACGATGGTGAGATCCATGAATTGGAAAGTAAAGATTTTACCAATTATCGCCGGATCATTTTCGAAACACATAAGATCATCATACCGGCAGACGATATTTTGCTCAACCGGCGCGATTCATCAAATAGGACTGATCGAGAAATGACGGTACCCATGATCATTGATAAAGTAGAAAATTATGAACACCGAATTGATGTGGTGAATAAACGGCTGGCAGGTGCATTCTTTCGCACGCTAGGAGATAGTCTTTATCCGGAAACAATTTCAGAAGGAGCTCAAATTCTAGATTCTGCAAGAATATATATCCAGGCAGACACAACCTTATCCGTTAATCAACTCCGCAAAAAAGAACGACAAATCCGCAGTCTTGAACGCCAGGTAAAAAATGAACTCCAGCTTATCACCAGTTACCAGAAAGGACGAAATAAATATCAAGTAGAAATACATAAAAAGTTTTCCATTCCTTTTGCTTGTGTCTTATTTGTTTTATTAGGTGCCCCTTTAGGTGTTATGGCAAAACGGGGAGGATTTGCAATAAGTACTAGTCTAAGTTTTGGATTTTTCCTGCTTTATTATATTTTATTGATCGGGGGCGAAGAAATGGCTGACCGAAACCAAGTTTCAGCATGGATAGGAATGTGGATCCCTAATGCAGTTGTATTAATTGTATCACTTTATCTCATACTCCATACCGTCCGGGAAAGAGCTCCGATTTCACTTCTATCATTTATAAAAAATAGAGATAAAAGTAATCCATAATTTTATTTATTATGTTTGGTGAACCTTGCACTTTTGGATAGGTTCAGTTCCAACTTTGAATATTTCTTTTTCAACAGGACAGGCAGGCAAAGGTGCTTTTTTTGTAACAGAACAGATTTCTATATCGTGAATACCCGAAGGTTTTTCAAATTTTTGGATAGGAAAGCCCAATGTGTCATGTGCACCTTTCATGAACCGTGCCCATGCAGGGAGTGCTGCTATAGATCCATCCTGGCCAGGGCCTAAAGGCACTCGGAAATCATCCACGCCAAACCAACAACCAGCAGCTATCTGTGGTGTAAATCCAACAAACCAAGCATCACTCCAACCCTGGGTGGTTCCCGTTTTTCCTGCAGCAGGTCGATTAAATTTATACTTCCATCGTGCGCTTCCCCCGGTGCCACGATCCATCACAGTTTGCAACAAACTCGTCATCAAATAAGCAGTCTCTTCACTTAATACTTCTTTACGCTCCGGATAAAATTCCTTAACGATATTTCCGTAGCGATCTTCCACTCGGGTAATGGGAAAAGGTTTAGAATACACCCCCTGATTTGCAAATGCGGCATAAGCAGAAACAATCTCTAAGGGAAAAACTTCAGAAGTTCCTAATGCTAAGGCATCTACTGCACGGATATCCGTTGAGATTCCCATACGTTGTGCTGTTCGTTTAACTTGCTCTGAAGGAGCAATATCCTGCTGAACCATGCGGACAGAAATCAAGTTCATGGATTTTCGTAAACCTTCACGTAGTGTGGTGAGTCCACCTGTACTTCCGTCATAATTTTGGGGTTTCCACTTTACCCATGAGCCATCTACATTCTGTACGTTTAATACCACTGGTTGATTCAAGAGTTGTTCGGTTACAGGATAGCCATTGTCCAAGGCTGTAGTGTAAACAAATGGTTTAAAAACAGAACCCGGTTGCCGTTTGGCTTGAACAGCTCGGTTGTATTGATCATGATAGTCCGGGCGTCCGCCTACCAGGGCAAGAATACCGCCGGTCAAAGGATCCAGCGCTACAAAGGCACATTGCACCAATAATTTATCCCTAAGGTCTTTGTACAACTGCCCTTCACCAGCCATCATCATTTTAACTGTGTCTTCAGGATAAATGGTTAAATAAGCAAGATTCTCAAATTCCTCACGATCTTTGAATAATCTGCGATTCATCCTAGCCTGGTTTGCTTGTACTGATTGCAAAATCGCATCTTCCGCAATGGATTGAAGCCGAGAATCCAGGGTGGTATAAATTTTTAATCCATCACGATAAATATTCACGCCCAAAATTTCATCTATTTTTTCCATAGTACGTCGAACATATTCAGTAAAATAAGGTGCTTTACCTTTCCTAGGTAGTTCTTGAACAGATTCTAGCGTCATGGCTCGGTACTCTTCAAATTGGCTCTTTTGAATGTATTCTTGATCCCGTAATAAACGAAGTACAGTATTTCGACGGCGGATAGCACGATCCGGATGATGGATAGGAGAATAACTGGCTGGAGCAGGAAGTAATCCCACCAGGAGTGCAGATTCATCAATAGTTAGGTCTTTTGATTCTTTTCCGAAAAATCGTTTCGTGGCTGCTTCAACACCATAGGTCCCATGACCAAAGTGAACAGTATTAAGATACATTTCAAGAATTTCATCTTTAGTATAAGTCCTTTCAATCTGGACGGCTGTAATCACCTCTTTTATCTTACGGATAATACTGTCTTCGAATCCCACCGATTTATATAGATTTCGTGCCAATTGTTGGGTGAGTGTACTAAATCCCTGACGGTAACTCATGGATAGGGTATTGATCATAACGGCACGAGCCACACTTCGCAGCGATAAACCCCAATGGTCATAAAATCGGCGATCTTCCGAAGCCACAACAGCATTTTGCATATGGGTTGGAATCTTATCCAACTCAATAAAAACGCGCTTCTGAACGAACAATTCTTCCAGGACCTTTCCATCAGCAGAATATATCCGTGTCACAAGATCAGGATCATAATTCTCTAACTGTTCAATAGAAGGCAAATTTTTTGCCAGACCAAGGACCACACCCAAAACTGTAAACATTCCAAGAAGAACGACAGCGATGCTGAGCTTGATGATGCGGCTCAGATCAATAGTTGTGAAAGGGTTAGCCATCAGGAAATTTACACTTTACCCTTGTTTGGCTGAATAAGGAATTTGATAAATAACAGAATAAAGGGAGAATAATTCCGCCGGATCAGTCTTTTTTCCGGGGATGGATCATTTGTTCTGGTTGCACCAAACGATCAAAATCTTCACCAGACATATAATCCAATTGGATAATGGCATCACGGAGTGTTGATTTATCCTTGAATGCTTTCTTGGCAACTTCCGCTGCTTTATCATAACCAATATGAGGATTGAGCGCCGTAACCAGCATGAGCGAATTATAAAGATTGTGGTCAATCCGTTCCTGGTTTGGTGTAATACCAACAACAGCATGTTTTGAAAAAGATCGGCAGCCATCAGCCAGCAGCCGAATAGATTGTAAAATATTGTATGCTATAACCGGACGATACACATTCAATTCAAAATTGCCGGAGGCGCCAGCAAGGGTAATCGTTGTATCATTTCCTATTACTTGTGTACATAGCATGGTTAGCGCTTCACATTGAGTTGGATTTACTTTACCCGGCATGATGGATGAACCGGGTTCATTCGCTGGAATAGAAATTTCACCGATCCCGGACCTTGGTCCACTTGCTAACCAACGTATATCGTTGGCGATCTTGAACAAGGATACAGCAACCACTTTCAATGCTCCTGATAATTCAACAATACAATCTTGCCCACCCAATGCTTCAAATTTATTTTCAGCAGTCCGAAATGGTAGACCTGTGATTTCAGCGATTTCTTTCGCCACAGCGATACCAAATCCTTCTACAGAATTAATTCCAGTACCAACAGCCGTTCCGCCCATGGCCAATTCGTAACAATGGTCCAATGCTTTTTCCACACGATTCAATCCATGATCCAAGGCAGAAACATATCCGGAAAATTCCTGGCCAAGGCTCAAAGGTGTAGCATCTTGCAGATGGGTACGACCTAGTTTAATAATAGTCGAAAATGCCTTTGCTTTTTCATCCAATGTATCCCGTAACTGTTGCATAGTCGGGATTAACTGCTGACGAATGCTCTCCACAGCAGCAATATTAATAGCAGTCGGGAATGTATCGTTGGTGGATTGACTCATATTTACATGGTCATTAGGGTGAACGGGATCTTTACTACCTAATTCTCCACCAAGCATTTCAATGGCCCGGTTCGCAATCACCTCATTAAAATTCATATTGGTTTGTGTCCCGGAACCTGTCTGCCAGACCACCAACGGAAAATGGTCATCTAATTTCCCTTCAATAACTTCACCAACTGCATTATGAATGGCTGATTTTGTGGAATCTTCCAGAACCCCAAATGCGTTATTTACAGAAGCGGCAGCTTTTTTTAAAATTCCGTAAGCGCGTATAAATTCTCGTGGAAACCGTTCTCCACCTATCTTAAAATTTTCAAAAGATCGCTGAGTCTGCGCACCGTAGTATCGATCTGAAGGTACTTCGACCGGGCCGATACTATCCCGTTCAGTACGCGTTTTCACTTCAGTCTACAACCCATGTATCACCAGAATTCAGCAGATCCTGAACATTGCCTGCCCCTTTGGTTTTAATAGCTAATTCGATCTGGTTCACAATATCCTGGTTGTAAGTTGTTTTGTCTATACAATAAATAACACCAATGGGTTCAGGAAGTATGGGGTGTGATGTCCAGTTCGCAATCATATGAGCCAGATCCAGATCCGTTTCATTGTGGACTAAAATATCATCAATACTATTTTTCTCCATATCCACAACTTTGGGCTTAAATCCATCCAATTTAATCCCTTTTGTTCCTTGTGCAAAAACCATGGGTTCACCATGCTTTAATT
>Ga0209091_10002720_pt1 | contig 14720 bp, 7 predicted proteins | sample ArcticOcean_MG_C_6_FD_187438 | JGI IMG/M metagenome (GOLD analysis project Ga0209091, IMG submission 187438) | Marine microbial communities from western Arctic Ocean - ArcticOcean_MG_CB8_128 (SPAdes) (version 2) | ecosystem: Environmental > Aquatic > Marine > Oceanic | place: Arctic Ocean...
AACAACAACAACAACAAGAAGAGTTTCACACGCCAAACGCGTTGGTCTCGTCGTCGTCGTCGACTTACGATGATTCAAAAACAAAAACAAAAGCAACAACAACAACAACGATGATGATGCAAGACGAGATTGAAAAAATCGTCCGCGAAGCCGTGGAGAAAGAATCCGCGAAGTTGAAGAGGAAATTCGAGGAAGATGTCGACGAGTTGAAACAGAAACACGAAGAGGCGAGAGAGGAAACGGAGAAGGAGAAAAAAGAATTTGAAGATTTGAAAATGGAAGAGCTGAGAAAACGAATGGAAGAGGAGAAGGAAAATTTTCAGACGCAGTCCACGGAGAGGATCAACGAGCTGCAAGAGAAGGTGCAAAAAGCGGTAAAGAAAGGCAAGTCGATGCAAGCAGAAAGGGACGAAATCAAGTCGGCGTTTGACGCGTTGACGACGCAAAGCGAAGAATTGGTGAAGACGATTGAAATCGCAAACGAGAGAAGCGGCAACGCGGAAAAAGAATTAGGAGAAACTAAGATACAGTTGCGAGCGAAAGAAAAGGAGTTTGCGGATTTGAAGTCGTTTTACGAGGAGAACAACGCGAGTAACTTGAACGAAGAGGAACGATTGAAAATGGAGTTGACGGAAACAAACGCAAAGATGGAGGAAATGGCGCGAAAAGTCGACGACGCGGAAAACGAAATGGAAACGGTCAAATCAGAGTTACGCGCGAAACGAGAAGAGTTTGACGATTTAAAGCAACTGTTCGACGACACGGCGGCGAACGCGACGCGAGGCGAGGAAGGTTTGAAGGAGGAAATTGTCGCGTTGCGAGAGCAAACGAACGCGTTGAAGGAGGAATTGACGACGGCGGCGCAAACGAGCGAGGAAAAAGCGAAGATGTTGGAACACGAGTTGGAAAACGAAGTGAGCACGCGCATGAGTTTAGAAACGGAGGTCGAGGAGTTACGACACGCGAACGCGCAGTCGACTGACTCCTTGCGCGCAGAGTTTGAACGCGCGGAGGAGGAAAACGAGGCAATCAAACTGAAATGCGAAGCGTTTGAACGCGAAATCAACGAGGAGTTGAAACCAAAGTGCCAAGAGTTGGAGCGAGAAATCAACCAAGAATTGAAACCGAAGTGCGACCACTTCCAGCAAGAGTTATCGGTCGCGCAGGAGGAGATTTTCGGACAGTTCCAACTCGGCGTCGAACGCGATGAAGCGCAGAGAAAGCTCGCGGAAGCGGAGCAAGCGCTGGAAGTTATGCGAAAGGAGAGAGATGATTTAGAGAACAGCTCGTCCGCGGCGCACGAAGAAGCCTTAGGAAAGCTTCAAAAAGAGCTCGGAGAAGCGACCATTGCCTTGCGAGCGAAAGAAAAGGAGTTTGCGGATTTGAAGTCGTTTTACGAGGAGAACAACGCGAGTAACTTGAACGAAGAGGAAAGATTGAAACTCGAATTGATAGAAACGAAAACGACGCTGGGAGAGGCGAACGAGAAAATCGCGCAGTTAGAACTCGACGCGAGAACGGTATCGAACGAACGTTACGATTTGATCGCGCAGATTGACCAGTATGAGAAGCAAATGGGCGATCTGGAGAAATCTTTCGACGCGCACAAATCGGACGAAGACTCACTCCGGGAAGAAAAGGCTACATTTTTAGGCAAAATCAATGCTTTGGAGAGCGAGCGAGGGGAATTATTCGCGCGAAATGAAAAGATTCTGACCGATTTAGAAGAGATGACAAAATTGAAAAACGCGCAATCGGAGAAAGTCCAAAAAGCCGTAAAAAAGGGCAAGTCTATTCAAGCCGATCTCGTAGAGACGAAGAAAACGCTCGGCGCGAAGGAGCAAGAAGTGATCGATTTGCAACAACGCGTAGACGCGTTGGTGAATGCCGAGCCAACAACACCTCAACAACAACAAGAAGAGGGGAAGTACATCGCGCTCCTCGCGGAAAAAGACGCGACGATTGCGTCTGTGCTCGAGCGAGAAGCGAAGGCGTCGGCGCACGTAGAAACCATTCAAAAGCAAGTGGACGATCTGATCGTCGAAAGCAACGCCTCCGCGGATAAAGTTGCTTCAATAGAGAATGAATTAGCACACTCGCGCGAAGCCGTGGCGAACGCGGAGAGAGAAATAGGAGAGACTAAGATACAGCTGCAAGCGAAAGAAAAGGAGTTTGCGGATTTGAAGTCGTTTTACGAGGAGAACAACGCGAGTAACTTGAACGAAGAGGAAAGATTGAAAATGGAGCTAAACGAAGCGAACGCGAGCATGCAACTCGTGCGCGAGGAAGTTGAAACGCTGAAAAAGAAACTCACGGAACAGGATGAACGCTCTTTAGCTGCGGCGAACGAACAACACTCGGAGCAAATTCAACTGTTACAAGCGACGATTGCGGAAGCGAGAGACGAAGGCAATCGAGAGCGCGTGGTTGCGGAGAGTTTGAAGCAAGAGTTGGACGCGAAAGTTTCTGAAGTGCAAAAGATGAAGATAGAAATCGAGCACAGCGCGGAAAAGCTGGAGGAAATCAACGCGGAGAAGGAAATGTTCATGTCCGAATGCGAAAAAGCTTTGGAAAGTTTCGATCGCGAAAAGGCGAAAGCGAAGGAGCTGAAACAAAAGTTGAAAGATTTCGATCACGAATCTAAAACGAGCGCGCAGATGAAAATGGAAGAACACGAAAACGCTTTACGCGCGGCGAGCGAAAGAGCGACGTTTTTGGAAGAAGAGCTGTCGAAAGCGAACGCGGCTTTGACGCAAGCGTCTGAAAACGTCCAACGAGGCCCGTCGGCGGAAGAACTCGAACGCGAAAAACAGGAACAACAGAGAGAATTACACGAGTTGAAGTCTCGCTTAGATCAAGAGTTGCAAGGTATGAACGTTTTGCGGGAGCAGTTGCAAGAAGAGCGCGGAAAAAGAGCGCAGCTCGCCTCTTTGGCCGCGCAACAACAACAAGCGACGACGACGCAGCACACCGGGGCCTCTGAACAAAAGCAACCGTCGCCGCATCACAGGTTTACCAATAAAAAGAACGAAGATTACGGCGACGACGACGACGAGACGATGTTGAACGATATCGAAGGCGCGATCATTTCCGGTGGAAGCTACTCGTTCGTTCCGTTGCAAGGAAAGTTCAAGTCGTTGACGTTTTGCCCGCCGTTGCAATCGAGCGGTTGCTTGCAAGCGGCGAACATGTTCGATCGGTTTTCTGTGTTTTTACAGCGGAGACCGACTTTAAGAGTCTTACTGATTGGCTATTTCGCGCTGTTGCACGTGCGCTTGTTTCTGTTTTGATTTTGATTGTTGTTGTTGTTATTACTCTCTAAATTATACTTAATATTTATTCGAACTTACACACATGAAAGAGGACTTTGAAGTCCCCCTACGAACTTCTTCTTTTTTGATATTTCTCCCCACTTTTCGGGAGGAAAAAGTACTTTTAAGGAATATCATTAAATTCCCCCGACAGTGTCTGTATATATCTATAATAAATATGTCGGAAATGACTGCTGACAAAGAGAAGAGACACGACGGTTATTCGCAAGACGAAAACGTCGAACGTCACGTTCGTAAGAACAGATGGATTTCCGTCGATATCGGAGGAAAACCGTACGTTTTTTTATTCCCAACATCATCAAATGTTATTTTTTCTTTCCGTTTGAATTTGAGTATCACACTCGGAGTGTTGCTTATCAAAATTGCTTCATTGCTTTTATTATTCACTCGCGCGCGAGTCTTTCTGTCCTCAAACTCGTTCTAAAACCCGTCTAAAATGGAAGTTGAACGTTCACGTCATCGATTGCGCGCAAAAAGAGATCGGTTTCTTCGTTTGGACGCGACTGATTCGCCGCCGTCATATCGTCGTCGTTGTCGTCAAGATCGAGAATTTTCCCTTTTGGTGACGCAGCCACCAAATCTTATTTACAAAAAACGGCTGTGCTGACTCATCAGAAGGAAGTTTAAAATTCGAAAAAACGTTTGGCAAAAAACAACAAAGAAGAGAAAAAAAGAAAGAAAGAAAACAAGGAATACAAAATTTTTGTGCTTTTTAAAACTAACCTCTAATACCCTCTATTATATAAACTCGAACAGGTTTCTTCGATTCAACTGGGTGTCCTCGTTGCTCGCATCTCTCGTGTTGTGGGGCTTCGTCGCCGCCGTATTGATTGACGACGAAAACCACACCAATCCGAAACTCCCGACTGAGTTTAGCCGATGGAAAAAGTGGATCACGGTCAACTTCTCGTGGATGTACATCTTGACCCAAGATGTTTGGTTCATATTTGTGCTCTGGCTTCTGTTTACGAAGTACGCGAACATCAAGTTGGGCAGAGACGACGATAAACCTGGTTTTTCAGATTTCGCCTGGTTTTCCATGCTTTTCTCCTGCGGTATCGGGGTCGGCTTCTACTATTACGGAGTCTCCGAACCAATCTATCACTACCGGGGATCGGCTAATTTACAAAGTATTCCAGTGACGAATGATGATTAAAAAGCCCAACAAGCTATCTTTCAAACGCTCTTTCACTGGGGCCTTCACGGCTGGATTCCTTACATTGTCGTCGCGTTGACGCTCAGCGTCACCTGCCATCGACAAGGTTTGCCAATGACCATGCGTAACGCCTTTCACCCGTTGATTGGTGATCACACGAGAGGTTTCGCTGGTGATTTAATCGACGCTTTGTCCATTTCTTGCACAACCTTTGGCGTGTGCACGTCCTTAGGTTTGGGCGTCTCTCAAATCAACTCGGTTCTCGCCCGTTTGGACAGCTCCGTCCAAGTCAACCAAAAGACGCAAACCGGCATCATCTGGATTATTACCGCAGTCGCGACGATCTCCGTCCTTCTCGGTCTTAAACGTGGTATCAAATCGTTGTCGTTGTTTACTTTCACCATTGGTCTGGTCTTGCTCGTCTTGGTTACCGTTTGTGACAACACGTGGTTCCTCCTCAATTCCTTGGTCGAGGCGGTTGGCACGTACATGACGTGGGTGATCCAAGTAGGCTTCAAGTGCGGCACGTGGACGCAATTGAACCAAGAATTCGATAACGGGTACGAATACGAAGGTAAATCTTTGCTTTGGGGCAAAGATTCCTTGAGCGACAAGCTCTATGAGGCTACCGGCATCGAAACGTCCTCTGCTCTCGCCATCGAGAAGTACGACTCCGGACCGACGTGGATGATGGACGGTTGGACCATCTTTTACTGGGGCTGGTGGATCTCCTGGGCAAAAAAATCTCCTAAGGTAGAACTGTCGGACAGGTCATTAAAGGTGCTTTCATCGCGCCGATCTTGTTTTCGTTCATTTTCTTGACCTTCTTTGGTTCTCTCGGTATCAAAATGCAACGCGCGGCTGAAATGGCGTTGGATGTTACAGTAGACAAGTCCAACTGGAGCATTGACTGTGATGCATCTGGTTACACTGGTGGCGCTCCGTCTTCCGCCGCTGCCATTGCGCTCGCCGATAAGGGTTATTATTTACTTTCCTGTAGGTCATCCAACGACCGCATTCTCGACGTCATGGCCCCGTTCGGCAAATTGACGACGTTCATGCACTTGTTGGTGTTAATCGGTATCACGTTCTACTTCGTGACTTCGTCTGATTCTGGTTCCTACGTCGACGATATCATTTCCGCGCAGGGCCACGAGAACCCGCCGTGGATTCAACGCGTCTACTGGGCCGTTACGGAAGCTGCCACCGCGCAAGCGTTGCTTTCCGCTTCGGACGCGGGATTGAGCACGATTCAAGGCGTCTCTATTGTCGCCGGTTTACCGTACACGATCGCCATCTGCTACTGCTGCACGTCGCTTTGGCGCGCATTGAAACGTGAAATGAGAGACGAAGACATCATGGCGCAAAGACATGGTTTCGTCGTGTCTTCCTTGGACATTCTCGAATTGTACAGCCCGGAAGGCATGCCTGCGCAATCGCCGTCGGCGGGCGCTAGGTTCAACTCGAACATCATCGCCTTGTTCTTCCCATACAAAGGTCTCAAGACCGCCGCAGTCGCCGCGTACAACGACGATGTCATGGGTACAATCTACGCTGTTGTTGCTACTTGCACGTGGTTCACCTGGATTCTATGCTTGTGCTTATCTGACATTGGCGAAGGTACTGCTTCCATCGCGTGGATGTTGTACGTCTTCTTCGTTGCGCAAGTTGCGATTATTCGTTACCACGTCAGAGCGGCGCGCAGCATCAGAGATAACTTCTTGAACGACTTGTTCGCTACATTCGCGATGTATCCGATGGTCATCTCTCAGATTGAATTGGAAGCGCCGTACATCGAGCAATGCAAGCAAGTATAAAAACACGTTATTTATATGAACAGCAAAATAAGAGTAGCGAGCGCGTGACTTCGTTATCTAAAACGAAACGCGTGCCGTGTTTCTCGGTAGGAGGTAGGCTAACGAGGATGGGTCACATTCACATTCCACGTTACATAAAAAAGAGTCATCAAAAGAATTAATAATAAGGACGCGAATAATAAGGACACGAAGCGAAACTAGGAACAGCCGTTCCATTTTACTTCTTTCATAAGCGTTTTTGTAAACAAATCAAAGTTTTACAATCATCTAATTTCATCACACACCATTTCGTGCGCGCATCTCCTCTTCATTTTAATTCTCATTGTATGGTACAATGGTACTGTTACAACATCTACTCTGCTATTATTATTAATTCTAAAATCATGACGCGTCTCTCCAAACGCTACTTCTCGCTTCAGCGCTCTTTTCAACCTCGTTTTGTCGCTCTGCTCCATTAAGAGTTTCTCTTATTTCCTCCTCCTCCGCTGACATCACGTCTCGAACAACCTTTGGATTTGAATCGCCGTAACTTATAAAATCCAGAACTGCGCATACGTTTGCACCTTCACCATTCTTACCCGATAAACGCTTCACCGCGTCTTCATCGGGTTCAAACGCATTTCTTCTCGCCTTCCCTGTGATTGTTCGGTTGGAAGTAAATATCTCGTTTACCGAAGGCTGTATTGTGCGCAACTTTTTGTCCACGTCTCGATTTATCTCCGAATAAGTTCGCTTCTTTTGCTCCGTTTGTAAACGCGTTGTCGTCGGCTTTGATCTTTCGCTCGCCACTGGTCCTTTGCGCCTGAGCTCGTGTTCAAATCTACCTCTGTAATGTTTTACACCTTCGTACTCATCATCCAAGGCGTTATAGAAAAGCTTGATGAACTTCTTATTAGATTGATAGTCTCCAGGGTCGCCGTCGTCGTCGTGGTCGTGGTCGTCGTCACTTCCTTCTCCATCACCTCCTTCTCTTTCTTCTAGTTCGTGATTGTTTAGATTCAAAATTCTGCAGTCTTCTCCTTGTTCGGGAACGAAACTGGACGCTTGAACTCGCAAGGCGCGCACGTTTGCATCGTCTCGAACAATCTGACGAATGATATTTGCCACTTTATCGCCTACCACATCAACGATCGTTGACAAGCTTGAAGATCGTCCATCTTTTCTTCGTTCTGTCGAATCAACAATAGAACACGCTTCTCGCACAAGCGCTGCGCGTACTTTTTTCCTAGTCAACCCATCGTCCTCCAACAAGGTGAAAAAGCTCGAAAAGCTCGGAAAGTTTACTTTCTCCTCAAATACACCTCTAGTATTCAAAACACCGCCGTTAGAAGGTGCAGTATACACTTCGCACACCAAATCTTCCGGCCATCTGTTAAAAAACATTCCATGAAATAAAGTCACACGCGTTAAGTCGCGTCCGATGGATGTAATCGAGTTGTTGCAATTAGCACCGCTATTGTTCTCAAGTTGTCCGCCGCATTTTAGCAGTGGCTGGTAGACGCTCAATGCGGAAACTTGCGTCGATTTTCTCGCGCTAACGCTTGCTTTATTCTTTCCGGCGGTATTCTTATCGTTTTGCGACGATGCAAAAGAGGAAAAAGCTTCGAGTCGAACCATGACCTTTTTCGCTAATATTTTAGAAAGCCCGAGTTTACCAGTGTAAAAGCCAATATTCTGTTCTTTCAAAAGTTCGTGAAGGTTCGCGACGTTGTTCGCATCTATTTTCATTCGTAAATTCTCATCGTTCGCTAACTCAGGTACGATACCATCGCACGGGTGAAACTGATGTATCAAGTTTTCAATTTCTCCAGATGTACACGCGATCTTAATATTGTCGCCATTACTGATTTTCTGGTGCGCGCAAGAGTTTTTTGCTAAACTCGCATTTATGGAAACACCGAATTTTATACCGTGGACGAATAAAGGGTTCGTGACGTACCCTTGCACACATTCCAAAACTTTGTTGCAAACGTGTGTCGCTTGTTTTGTGCTGACAACGGTACTCGCAGACGTGCGACTCGGTCGAATGGAAAAGAACGCCCATCTTTGCTGCTGAAAAGCGCTTGCAGCGTTGGTCCTATCGTCGCTGATATTGTGTTGTAAATTAATCGATCCTTCAACGGCATGTTCTTCGTCCACGTGTCGACGTCCGAGATGTGTGAGCTGTATCTGTTGCGATTGAAACTCGTTCGATTTGCATAAATCTTGAACAATTCGTTGCGAAGCCTCGAGCATGACCAGCGTCGCGTCTTTGTCGTCCCCGGTTGCGGGTTTCGTCGCGTTTCCAAGAAAATCGACGCAGATAACCAATGAGGAAAGAGAAGAATCAGGAGAGGATCCCAACTCCATCTTAGTGATCTTAACTTATTCGTTCTTTCTTTCTTTAGGTTCGAATAATCCAATCGAATCTCCATCGATTGTTGTCATCGCGGCAATTTTTTCAACCGTTTTTGACTTGTCACTCGTAAACTGAATCGGACCGTCCAAAGTGCCTCCTAATTCCAACAACTGTTTTACCGCGTGATCGACGTCTACAACCTCAAAGTTTAACGAAATAGTACTCTCGCTCTGCCTGTTCCGTCTATCTTCTTCTTCTTCTTCCTCTGATAACAACGTCTTTTGTTGAACCGCGAGAGTGATGGCAGAGTGATGCGTAGTATTCGTAGTACCGCTGCTGCTGCTGCTCGTCGTCGTGGGGGATTTTTTTCCAATCGTCAACTCGGCAAAAGTGTCCGTACAAACAACGAGGGAGAATCCTAAACCTTTTGTGAAGAAATCGCACGTCTTTTTCAGATTATTCGAGGAGAGTAAGATGTGTTTCAAGCGCGTTGACATATATATATATCGTGTATATATAAACGTACTAGTATATCAGCGTGTAAATTTAATAACGAAGTTTTCCAAGTGTGTGTTTTCAGATTTGCTTTTCTGTGGCTGCTCAGCTGCGCCTCCTGCGCTCGAGGGAGAAAGAAAGGAAAAGTTTTATACGTATATAATTAGAATTACAAAGTGACGCCTTCTAAAGCTTCGAGAAGACTGGAATCGAAGAACTTCGCCGCCGAAATGTCTTCGCCCATACCTTTTCGTCGTCTCGTTTTAATGCAAAACTCTCTCGCCAAGTGCGAGACGGGACTCGGTTCCAACGGTCTCAACTGAATGGCTCTATCGAGCGGGTCGCCGGGAACGACTGACCAGTGATCGAAATAAGACAAACCAAATGCCATACCTCTCGTGTGCGCTCTCAAATCAGTTTCAAATCCGAAGGATTCTATCGCAGGAAGTAAAGCTTTAACGATATAAACCGGCGTACCCGGTTTGGCAACGTCCGAAACGACGTGACCGCGTCGTTTGGACAAGACGTTGTAAATAGCCGTCATGCAATCCGCGGGCGTTTGAATTTCAACCGCGTATACGGGTTCCATCAAACGAGGCTGCGCGGTCAAGAAGGCTGAGTACACGCATCGTCTGGAGGTTGGAATGATTTGACCACCACCTCTTTGTAAAGGCTCGCTACTTATCGTCGCGTCGAGTATTTTGAACTTTGTTTCGCGAATCGGCTCTTCACAAAGCGGACCTTCGCGGGTGCCCCACTGGAAACCTTGGACGATGGACTCTCGGACAGACATCAACAAGTCTTTATCGACTTCACTCGGTAAAGTATCGTCCATTAATACGTTTGGTCCATCGGAGTCTGGTCCGAACGCCCAAACCGACCTCGCCGCTAACGCGTCCCAATCGTACTTTTGCGTGAAAAAGTTCGCCAAATGTTTCTTCGGCCACTCCAAGACGACATTTCTGCTCTCAATATCTAAACCTAAGCCTTTATCCAAAGGTTCTGCAATCATTGTAATTTTGTTTCTCTTATTCGGAGTTTCCGCGAAACATTTTAACGCAGACGTTTCGACTACCGTTTCTGCGAACACCACTACCGGATCTGCTACTTTAACCTCGATGTCCGCGTATACTTCGCGCAAGTCTTTCATCGCCGAGTCCAGATAGATTTCGCCCATACCGACGACGATGTGCTCACCGGATTCTTCCACCTTTGTTTGCAACGCTGGATATGTTTTTGATATTTTGCGCAAACCTTCAACCATTTTCGGTAAATCGGACGGATGCAACGGTTCTACGGCAATTTTAACCACCGCTTTATTCTCAAATTCCAGCGGTTTGAACGTATACACGTCTTCGTCGTTTCCTTCTTCTCCATCTTTTGAGGACGCAGAAACCAAAGTTGCGGTTTTAACGATGGATTGATCGACACCGGCGATGAGTACCCAGCAACCAGCCGGTGCGCTTTGTACAGGAATGCGATACCTCGCTTCGTTAATCCATAAATGCGAGACTGTCTTCACCGCACAGTCTTCTTCGTCGTCCGGCGAATACGCCTCGCCCAACACTTTCACCGAATCGTTTACGCAAAGCGTACCGGAAAGAACGCGACCAAACGCGTCGAACGCGTCTGGAGATTTCGTGGATGGATAAAGTTTCACGATTTGGACGGCTAACGGTCCATCTTTATCACAGGTCTGCATCGCTCGTACGCGTCTACCCGAGGTTGATAATTCGCCCGTGTACGAGCGAGAAATCTTGCTTTCCGCGCCTTCGATGGGATTCGGTATGGAGTGTAATAAAATATCCGTCAAACCGCCATGCGATTCAAAGACTTTTGAGAACGCGAGTTTTATCAGCGGTTTCGTGTTTTCTTTTAACTCTTTCGGTTTCAACTTGTACGAAAACCTGTTGAATTCTTTCAAAGCTCTTTGAAAAGATTCCGGCGCCTCGCCGACGGCTTGCGAGAAAAGCTTATACAACGGTTCGAGGATGAACTGCACGAACGATCGCTGACAATCCTGTTGTCCAACCGGAGGCTTCTTCTTAAACGCACGCGTCTCTTCGTCGAAATACGCGTCGCCCCATAATCGTTTCGCAAACTGTTTGTGATCCAAGTCATCGCTCTGCGAAACGTTTTTATACGTCTTGGCGAAAGATTCTAAAGTAAACGAAAATCCGTATAAACTCGATCCAAAGCACACGCGATTATTCAAAGGTGTACACAAACGCGCGTTTTCTGGCCCATACGCGGCTTCAATTAACGCGTTGCATTCTTCGATGACGTGTCTAAGTTTGTGGTACGCGTCCGCCGGCGGAAGCTTGAGCTCTACGATGAGTCGATCGATTTTGTTGATGAACAAAACGCACGGCACGTTCTCTCGCGCGGCAATTTTGATCGCTTTTTCGGTTCCACACATGACCCCTTCTGCAGCATCGACAACGATTAAGAATCCGTCGGCTATTCGGGCAGCCGCAGAGACTTCGTCGCAAAAGTTTGCGTGGCCGGGAGTATCGAAGATTGAAATCGAGTGCGTCTTTCCGTGCTTTTTGTCTGCCAAAGGTAACGTCATCGGCACGGCTTTAATGGACATCTCGCGGCTGCGTTCATCAAGTCGAGTGTCCGTGTATAATCGCAAAGCGTTGTAATTGTTTTGTGACAGTTGCGTAGAGCTCGAACCTAAATTATCGTCGTACTTCCACGCGTCCGAAACATCGTGCGTCTCCTCCACGAGCGCATCCACTAAAGATGATTTCCCGTGATGTAAATGACCAGCAATGCACACGTTCCTCGATAACACCGGCGTTCGCCACAACATTTCCAAAAATTCTGGCTTACATTTCATTTTAGCGTGCGAAATGTCCAACTTTGAATCTTCCGAAACGATCTCGAATCTCTTCTTATTTGCCGAGGCGATGATCGGCACCTCCAAAGCCTGCGCGTCTTCGGTTTCTACGAGTGTCTCCGTATCTTCTCCGTACACCTCTCGCGCGGAGGGATAATATTTCTTATCTTCTGCTAAGACTATCGCAGTCGTCGTTGGTTCCTCTTCGTTCTCTTCGTCGTTCTCTTCGTCTTCGTCTTCGTCTTCGTCGTCTCCTCTCATTTCTTCGTCTGCGCCGTCGCCGTCGCCTCGTTTCCTTCCTCGTCGTCGCCCCCAATCGCCATCTTCTTCTTCCTCTTCCTCTTCCTCCACCGATGAAATTCCACGACGACGACGAGTCACGTTGTCGTCCTCAATCAAATCGTCCTCGGAATCGACGTCTGGTCCTACGTAGTTACCGAACTCGTCGTAGTTCGACTCGTCCATTTTCTTGGAAACTCTTTCTTTCTCACGAGTGATTCTCAGAAGAGCGTTGAAGAGGTTGGTGGGACAAATTTATTATTACGAAAAAAAAGAAGTTTCTCGAAAAAAAAGAGGCGAAAATTTTTAACAAAATCAGAGCAAAACAAGACGATTGTAAAAAACGAACGAACGAACAAACTCCTCCCCTGCGCGTGTATAAATATTGTGCGTAATAAAATCAACGTGTTAATGCTAGCGTGCGTGTGATTGCAAAATAAGTGTTTTATAAGTTAGTATATCTCGTTTGTAAGCGCTCTCTCTCTGCCTCTCACTCTCTATCGATCATCGAGTCGTCGGCACCTCCTCCTTGGACTGAGTAGGCGCCTCAGAAGAAGACGAAGACTGTTGCAATTCGCTTCCTAACTTTGGTTCTCGCGGCATCATCGAGAGCCACACGCCCTCGGGGAAACAAATAGTCGTATCATACATGATTGGAATTTCGTCTCCTGGATCTTCGTGCACTCCATCGTCACATTTTCCAAATTTAAAGTTTTGCACAGCCGTCGCGAGCATCGTCGTCGCCGTGAGCAAAGCAAAGACACCGCCGATGCACGATCGCGGGCCCGCCCCGAACGGCGTGTACGTGAAATCTCTCCCAGCTGCCATGCGTCTGAGCATGCGTTCCTTCGCAATCTCAAGCTTTTCTGGATCGTCCCTCGCGGATGCCTTGGCTTGCTTGTCCGCTTGCATTCTGAGCGATTCGTCAGTAAACCGGTCGGGATTAAACTCCAAAGGATTCTCCCACACTCTCGGGTTTCTCCCCATGGCATAGGAAGATAACAGAATAAAGTCGCCAGGTTTCACCTTGTGTCCACTCGGTAAAGTATCTTCGTCGGACGCTAATCGAGGGAATAAGTTAATCGGCGCGTACTTGCGCAGCGACTCTTTCACGACCATGCGCGTGTAATCCAAGCGTCCTTCTTGGACGTCATCAAACGTTGGCGCTCGACCACCCAACAAAGCGACCTCTTCTTCGATGCGACGCTGTATTTCTGGATTCCTCGCCACATGAAACAAGTTCACCGTGAAATTACTCGCAGTCGTCCGGTGCCCGGCAGCCATGACATCGTTAATATCGCCCCACAAATCGTCATCCGGCAACAAGTTCCCATCCTCGTCCGTGGCTTTGACGAGGACGTCCAACAAACAATAATCGTTAAAATCGCCTTCTTCGACGCGTTCTTTGACCGTTTCTCGTCGTTCAGTAATGAGTTTTGTTCCAACTGATTCTAAAATTGCGTATTTTTCCTTCAACTCTCGCACTCGCCCAATGCCGAGCGCGTATTGCAACTTCAAAATAGGCCCAGGCGTGATGAAGAGTTGTCCCATGATTTCTGACGTTCCGTTGTATGAATCTAAAATTTGAGAAATGTTATCGCTGACGATATCTTCGTCTCGTAAGAGTTTCGCGGCGTGCGATTCGCATTGCTCGAAATCAAACGCAAACGCAACTTTGCCGATGACGTCTAGCGTGACCAACTGCGAGTCGTTGTCAATATTTACGTTTATTTTCCCCTCTTCTCGCATGGTACACGCCGTTCTCCACGTTTCGCACATGTAATTGATTCGTTCTTCGACCGTGTTGGAGAACTGCGTCAGCGAAAACGAGTTTATGAATGGCTTTTGGCACATCAATCGATGTTCTCGGTTATATTGTCCGTCTGACCCGGTGATGCCTTTGTTCTTAATCACAAACCGAAAGGCGTCTGGCAACATCCGAAGCTTATAGTTCTTCGCGTTCGTGTGACAGACATACTCTACGATTTCCGGATCAAGAATGGAGACGCAATCTGGACCAATCGCATTCTGAATACCCACGCATTCACCTTTTTGTTCCGCCCAATCGAGCATGGCGATGGGCATTCCGACTGGATGTTGAGCCGCTTTCACCAGAGACTTTAAAAACGAGATATCATCAATCACCGGCGGTTCCGAACCGTCTTCCGGTCGTAAATCTGGGACTTCTTTCTTTTCCATGCCGAAGAAGGATTTCACCGAACTGTACGGACACGCTTGACCTTCTTTACCTTCTTCTTTAACTTCTTCTTCCTCACCATTTTGAGCCTTCTTCTGTTGTTGGATATCTTTTTTATTATTCGCTCCTGCTCTATCTTCTTCTTCTTCTTCTTCTTCTTCTTCTTCTTCTTTGAACGTCGAATTAGTCGTCGTCTTAGTCGTCGTATTATCTGTCGACGACGTCGTCGCTCCGACGACATTACCACTTTTACCACTTTTA
>Ga0209091_10002721_pt1 | contig 14719 bp, 20 predicted proteins | sample ArcticOcean_MG_C_6_FD_187438 | JGI IMG/M metagenome (GOLD analysis project Ga0209091, IMG submission 187438) | Marine microbial communities from western Arctic Ocean - ArcticOcean_MG_CB8_128 (SPAdes) (version 2) | ecosystem: Environmental > Aquatic > Marine > Oceanic | place: Arctic Ocean...
ATAGACTCTCGTTAATGCAACGAATGTCATTCCTACTGTTTGTACTACTGAAGTACCTAATATACCTAGACCTAATGTCTCTATACTTATATATAGAAAAATAATAGATACAGGCCAATTAATCATCAATCCAGTACCGACTGTAAATAATGTTTCTTTCATTGCCTTCTTCTTTCTACTACTAGTCATATACTACTTCCATTAATTCTTCAAATGCTATTCTGAACTCCTCTCTGTTCATCATGTTACCGTGTTTTAATTGATGCTTCTTATAAACTTTATAAGCATCATCTAATTGTTTCTCTAAATATAAAATCATAATACAAATATTGGCGCGACGGAATGTATCGTCATACTACAAGAGTAGAGGTAAAATTGTTCTCCTTGTATAGTTGTCATTCCGCGCTGCCCGAGCTTCTCTCAGCCCCTATTGTTGTCTTGATATTTCTTGATACCTTCGTAAACTAGGTACCCGAATAGTACCCATAGTCCTACATTAAATATGAACTCTATTGAGAACATTGGTAACCAGAATAAATTATATAAAAAATCCATTCTAAAACTTCTCCTTGAAGACTGTATAACCTATAAAGTTACCTTCTTCGTCTCTTTTATAAATTGGTTTAGCTACTTCGCATGGATTAGCTCCTGAACCAACATATTTAAATTTAGATTGAACTACCATAGGATCAACATGATTAAGGTATCTTCCTACCCATACATCATTTTCATCACAATAATATTCTATCTCCTCGTATGTTCCATGTACATACTCTTTAAACTTTCCGTCTGCCGATAATACTCTCGCGTATTCTTGTCGGTCTATTCCACCTCTTACAGGTCTTCTTAATGGTATCGCACTCATTGATTCAAATTCCGTATTACCATGACTATGCACATAAGAAACAATACACTAAATATCATATCGAATGTTGACATCATGTTATATTCCTGTTGAATGCGTCTAACAATGCGTCACCTTTTAATTTCTTTCCGAACCAAACGATTTTACCTGTTTCATTAATCTCTCTTTTAATACTTCCGTCATTAAATGAGATATCAAGTACAGAACCATCATTACCTCTTGTGTCATACCAATGACTAGTTATGCTATGCGCATGAAGTGATTTAACTCCTGCACCCCATTTTTCTGCATCCAGTAATGTTCGTTGTCTTTCAACTATATAATTAAATTCACTCATGTATTATCTCCGTCTCTATATTCTACTTTGTACTTATCGTACTGTTGTTGGTGTTTATCTGCTTCTCTTTTAAAACCATTCTCTATAATTTTAGAGAACCAATTTCCTATTATTTTTTGTAACTTAAATATCATACTACTATTTATACAAATCCGAGGATAGTAAAAAAGTTGCCCCCACTTCTGAAAGTGGAGGACTTGAGGTATAACTCTTTAAATTAAAATGTTGATTCATCATTCTCTGGTGTGTAGTGATCTTTTGATGCAATTGTATCTAGTACTTTATTGTATTCGTCTTCAATACTTGTGTCATAATCTGAGTCCTCTGAGTCCTCATCATAATCAACTACAGGTTCTGAATCGACTTTTGTGTAAAGGTCTAAGAATGTTGCTTTAGTTTCTGAATCGAATCTTGCAACACACATTTCGATAGACTTCATTTTGTTATTAAACATTTTGAAAGCTTGTGCAATGTGAACTAGTCTTCTAGTTGAAATTAGTTCGTCAATCGCTCCTTCGTAAAAACTTTTTCTGATAACATCAGCCCAAGTAACTAAGTTAGTTGCAAAGTTAGTTGCATCTTTAACACCGAGTTTCTCAAATTCTTTACAAAGAATTTTTTTCTCGATTGCGTTACTAGGATATTCTTGTTCCATTGTGATTGAGAATCTTTCTAAGAAAGCTTCATTCAAAACATTAGTTCCGATAAATCTTCCATCGTCGGATCCTTTACCTTTTGTATTCGCTGTCGCAAGAATAGTAAAACCAGATACTGGTTCAATATACTCACCTGTCTTTTTGTTTAAGTAACCTTTCCCTTCAAGGATAGATTGTAAACACATAATTTTGTTCGATGCTAAATCGATTTCGTCAATTAAAAGGACTGCTCCTTTTCTCATTGCTTTAAGTACTGGACCTTCTCTGAAGACAATGTTTCCGTCTATCAAAGTATTAGAACCGATTAAATCGTCCTCGTCAGTTTCGATTGTCACATTGACTCTGTAACATTCTCTTTTGAGTTTCGCACATACTTGTTCGACCATAAATGTTTTACCATTTCCTGATAGTCCTGTTATAAAGACTGGAAAAAATAATCCAGAACTTATAATGTTTTTCAAGTCACTAAAGTGTCCGAAAGGTACGAATTCTTTTACGACCTCTGGAATCACTACAACATCACTTTGAAGTAATGTCGGTGCTGAAATTGAACCAGTTGTAACTGGAATCGTAGCGATACTAGTCGCAACTGCAACTCCCGCTAGTTCTAATGAATAAGTCCCATGACCTACTCTAAATTCCGATTTTTGTAACCACGAAGGATTCGGACATCCTTTCTCTGCACAAACTTTTTTAATCTGTGATTTTGAAAACTCACTTTGACCTGGATATACTTCCGAAGCCGCGTCAATGAATTTTTCGTGTTGTGCTGTTATTTGTATTGTCATAATTTTTTTACCTCTTTATTATCAACTCTATGTACATAGTATAACAAAAGTGTACCCGCGGTTTCCAGTATTTTTTTTCATACTGCCATTTGTCCTACGAACTGATTGAGTATCACTCTCTGTTGCATTTTGTTTGTTCCTGCTTTCACTAAAGCTCTTTTAAGAACTCCTTTAGTAGCACCTTCTGGTACATCAATCATATCTTTATCAATGTCCACTCTTAATTTTTTCGCGTTGATGAATATCGCCAAGTCATAACATCCGTCTGTGAATGATGTTGACAAAGCATTAAATTCTTTTTTCTTTTTGTCCATTTCTGGTCCATATTCATCTGTTTTAGTATTACAGAATCCTGAAGCTTCCCAACCAATGTTAGCACCTCTAGCGTCTGAAATATAAAATCCGATTGTTCTACAGTCAGCTGTTTCTTTAATCCACTCCATTAGACCGTGAGTAGCTCTACTACCTCTATCTTCTAATTTGAATGTTCTGTTAATCGCTCTATCAACTAGATAAGGATTTCTTGTATCAAAACAACCATGACTAGCTCCGTCTGATAATACAATGAAACTTGTAATATCTAAATTCATTTCTTTTTTGAAATCAACTAAGTAGTCTCTCATACATATCAATGTTGCATCAAGTGGTGTACCACTTAACCACAGTTTTGAAGGTATGTTCCAATCATCATCATAATCTGTTTCTTCATTCCAACCACGATATCTTGAATCACAATGTGAAGAAAGTTGAAACCAATTTTCTACTGCTTTTGTGAATTCTCTGTTTGACATTTTCTCGTTGTAAATTTCTAGTAAAGATAAGTTTCCAAGGTCCCAAGCATCAGTCATTTCATATCCTGTATACTGACCTTCATGATCAAATTTATCTACTGCAGGAAACACAACTTTACCGAAATGTTTTTCTTGATTTGCAAGTCTTCCCGCTTTCTGTCTTTTAGAATAAGCATTAATATCATCATCACTTATACCATAATTTTCATTATATTCTCTGATATAAGAATCACTAAATGCAAATAGTCTAAAAGGAATTGAAAGTCTTCTACAGAACATTGAAAGTAATGTCGCTTGTTCGATTGTTGCTCTAACATTACCACTCATTGAACCAGACCAATCAACTGTCATTACAACACCATGATTTTTACCTTCTGGAGTTACTTGAACTCTATTGAAAATGTCTTCTTTAAGTTTGTAGAAAGCTAGTTTATTCATATCAATTTCACCTGACTTTGAATTCCAACTTCTATTATAAGAAGCCGCTGCTTTCTTCATTTCGAATTCTTTTACCATGTAAGATATAATCTTCTTGTTATCTTCTGTAAATTTCTTAACTGTAGTTTTGATTTTGTCGTTGTAAGGTGCTTCTTGATCGAAGTTTTTTTGAATCTCTTTTACAGGAACTATGATGTTCTCATATTTAATTCTTGTAGTAAGTTCTCTATAATTAGGATCACTATAGTAACTGTCTTCTTTAGCCAATGTACCTTCTTTATCTCTGAATGTTTCGTCTGTTTCAGACTTGATCATTTCTTCTTCTAATTTTTCTTGAGCTGTTTTTCCTTCTGCTCCTTCAGTACTTTCTGAATTTAGTTCACCTTCTTCGGATTCTTTTTCATTTGATACTTCGTCTGAATCAGATTCTTCACCTTCTGTTGATGAACCTGTTGAGTCTTCGCCTTCATCTTCTGAATTAGCTTCTGCACCTTCTCCAGATGAATCACTTTCTGATTCTTCATCAATTTCAACACTCATTGTATCAGTATCAGAAGATTCATCATCACCTTCTTGCATATCATCTAATAAGTCTTGTAGTTGTTCTTGAGTTAATGACTCAAGTTCGTCTTTTGTTTCGTTTTGTTGTCTCTCAAATAAATCGTCAGCAAGTTGTATAACTTCTTCGAATGTTTCTAATGTCTCACATCTATCGATATAAACCATTTCATCATCTGAAAATTCAATCTGAGCAAATGAACCAATTTTATAAGATAGATTGATTCTATCAATTAAGTTCAATGTTTGTAAATCTTTACCTTTAGTTCCGAAGAAATCCATATTAGCTAATTCAGAATATCCTTTATAGAAACTTTTTCTAAGTCCTGGATATTTCGCCTTAATCATTTTCTCGATTCTAACATCTTCAATAACATTTAAGTAACCTTTGTATATAGTTCCTTTTGAAGAAACTTTATCATGCCACCCGTCTAATGGTGTATTAAGAGCATGAGACACTTCATGACCCATAAACAAGTCATATAATTCTGCACTAATAGTTTCTTTAAGAATAGGACATACTAATGTCCTTGACTTAATATCAAAATATGCAGTAGGAACTGATTTATGTAATACAGTAATATTCTCCGTAGCCATAAGCTTCGCCAGAATGTCTTTATTTGAATTTTGTAGTGAAATCATTTTACCTCTTAATTATCAACTCTATGTACATAGTATAACAAAAGTGTACCTGCGGTTACAAGTACTTTGTTATTATGAATAGTTTTCTTCTGCAACTTGTCGTGTAATCATAGCTTTCGCAGTTTTTTGAACTGCTTCTGAAAGTGAATATACTATACGACCTGGATTATCAGAATGCCACTTAGGGTATATGCCTTTAGACATACCTACTAAAGTTTCTAAATTATACTCTGACAATTTAGATATACTCTGTAGTAGTTCTTGTTCTAGTGTTTTCATTTTACCTCTTTATTATTAACTCTATGTACATAGTATAACAAAAGGGTACCCGCGGTTTCAACTACATAAATTCAAACCATGAAGTTAAGATGTATTTTGTAGTCTTCGATTGAAGTCCACAATGATAGAAAGGAAGGCCTGAGGGCCAGATAGCTACTGAACCGACTTGAGGTTTAATAGTTGTACCTGCCATAGGAAATATTGTCTCACCACCCACATTAACATCATTCAAATATAGAATGACTGCCAAATACTTTTTACAATGTTCAGGACCTGATTCGGTATGAACTGCCGGATATCCTTTGTCTTCTGGTTTGTATCTCTGTATCTGTAAAGATCGAAAACCTGTACTGTAAATGTTTGTTAGTGGTCTATCGTAAGGTTTATAGTCTGGGTGACATAAAGAGTGTAAATGTTGTTCGTACTGTGACCCAAGTGGATAGAGGCGTTCAAACAATTCATTTTTATAATCTATAGCGTCAGGTCTTGGATCACCTATAAGTTGTAGTTCGTCTGCTTGTTTTCTGTGATCGTCGGTTCTTTGATGTAGACTGTTTCTAAAATACTGTATTAAGTCTTCACACCAGTCTGACGCGAATACACCTTCATATACTTTTATAGAATCTGATAGATAAGAGTTATAGTTTCGTATTAACTCAGCTTGTAGGTTCACAATGCAAATCTAGCTTTAAACTTCTCTTTGCCTCTAGCTCTCATTTTCTGTATTTTCTTAGCTTTCTCAAAAGCTCTTTTTTTAGAAAACTCACCAATTCTATCAATGAATAATATCCCATCTAAATGGTCTATTTCATGTTGATATACTCTAGCAGTTAGTCCTTCTGCACTCTCTTTTACATCTTCTTGTAATTCGTTTTTAAATTCGATAACAACTTCTGCAGGTCTTACAACTCTTGCAAATACATCAGGTATTGATAGACACCCTTCTTCCATTGTATTCATATTATCTGAAAAATCTTTAATAAAAGGATTAAAACATACTATAGATGTTTCTTTTGTTTCACCTCTCAATGCAATTACTCTCGTATTATAACCGAGTTGATTTGCTGATACTCCAAGACCTGAATGATTGAATATAGCATCTTTAAGTTCAATAGCTAATTCTATAGGATCCATAAATGGATTTTCAAAATCAAAAGGTTCTGCTTTTTGTCTTAACCAATCTGGGTCTTTTACTATCATTTTTATTTGTTTAACATTAGTTGTCTTCATATTATTTTCCATTGTATCAGTATATTTATCATCAACAGCCACACACATATTAAGTTAGATAACACAATAAATGTTCTTATAACACTAATTCTATTTTCATTTTGTGGATCATATCCGTCTTCTTCATCAAAACTACCTAATGCATGTTTCCATATAATCCAAATCTTTTTCATTATTTTATTCTACTAAAGTTATTTACTTTCTCAAATTCAATTATGTTATTGAACTTCTCATTCATACTCTCACCTTTGTGAGAAATGATAAAGGTGTTTGTGTTGTTGTCTAGTGTTTGAAGTATCTTTAAGAATTCATCTGTACCACCTTCATCAAGTGAACTATCGAATACTTCATCAAGAATTAGTAAATTTGTATTAACTGAATTCTTTAACTTAGCAATTGATCTCCAAGTAAATAGAAGTGATAAATCGATTCTCATCTTTTCACCTTCACTAAATGATGAATATGTAAAATTGTCTCTGTATCTTGATTTAATTTCTTCGTTGAATTCTTCATCAAGTTCAAACTGTACAAAAAACTCCATACTTGCTAGATATTTATTAATCAACTTATTCATTATTGGTAAGTACTGTCTTACTATTTTAGTCTTAATTCCACCGTCTCTTAACAATATCTCTGCTAAGTCATAGTAATGTCTCTTATCAACTAAGTTCGATTCCATATCTTGTAATGTGTTTAATGCTTTTTTGTATTTGTCTAATTGTTCTTTATCACCAACTGTATGTTCTTGTTCTTCTAAGTCTTTAATTTGTGATTGTACTTTTTTCATGTACTGTTCATTACTGTCAATAAGATTCTGTTCTTTTTGAATAGCTCTTTGAGTCTCATTAATCTCTTTATGTACTAAATTAATTTCTTCAAGTCTTACATTAATTTGTTGTATAGAATCACTTTGTTGTGTGAGTACTAAGTCTAGTCCTTTTATGTTTGATGATCTGTCTACAACTATGTGATCTTTATGATCGGATTCTATATCTTGTTTACAAGTCGGACATTCGTCATTCTTATCATAGAATTCTAATTCTTTAATAAATTTTCTTCTCTCATTCTCAAAATCTTTTTCGTCACTTAACATTGACTGCAATGAGTTACGAACTGCATCTTCATCTGATATCAAGTTCATACAAGTCTTAACATTTTCCATGTCTGCTCTTATATGAGTCAAGTATTCAATATTCTTAGTTTCATGTTCATTAATATCTACAGTAAACTTGGCAATCATTTCTTCACGATTTTCTTCTAATCGTTTCATTGCTTCTTCTTGACCTTCTATCTTTGATTCACCAATTTGAATATTATGTTTTATTTCACCAAGTTCATTTCTTAATGTTGAAGCTCGTTGTTTGAGACAATCATTCATTACTGAAAAGACTTGTATATCAAGTATGTCTTCAATAATAGCTCGTCTCTCTGGTGTGTTTAACTGCATGAAAGGAGTGAATGTAGAGCTTCCTAAGACAACTACTTGAGTGAATGACTTGTAGTTCAACTTAAGTATTTGTTGTTCTAAGATCGCTTGATAATCTCTTACAGACGCATCTTGATGCATGAGTGTACCGTTCAAGTAAATCTCAAACTTATTAGGTTTGATACTTCTCATTATTCTGTACTGTTGTCTACCAATAGAAAATTCAATTTCTACTACTGTATGTTTTTGATTGATAGAATTAACTAAAGCTGTCTTTGGTATCTTTCTAAACGCACGACCAAATAATCCGAATGTCAATGCATCTAGCATTGTCGATTTACCTGAACCATTAGCTCCGATTACTAAAGATGTTTTTTTTCTTGATAAATCTATCTCGGTAAATTCATTACCTGTCGATAGAAAATTCTTGAATTTTACTTTATGAAACTTTATCATATCCTAATCTAATGTATCTCTCTTGATGTTCTGTTGCTTTCTCTACAGAAACATTTGTATGTGAGTTGTGTGGGTCTCTTGTTGGATGATGCACAACTTCTCTAATTGTCACTCTGTCGTTATGTTGTTCATAAGTTAGAGAATGGCCTTCTAAAGTCCATGTTCCGTCTATCATGTTACTATTTTGTTTTTCGGTGGTGTGATTATAGAACTGAATGCAGTCTCATATTGATTTAATAGTTTTTGTTCAGGATCAACTGTCCAAACAATGTTATCTGGATTAAGAGTAATGTTACCCTGTCCAAGAATATTGTAAGGATATAAGTTCACTTTAGGTCCTTGTCCTTCAACCGCTTGTTGATGTACGAAAAGAGGATTCTCCATTTCGTTGTTATCATCATTTAATTTAGCGATTAACATTTCACCGCTGTTTAATTGTATTATTTTTATCATACTAAAATATCTAAACTTTCAGCATACAATGATTTCATCAATGCATCTAATTCAGATTTGTCTCCTTCTATATTTAAACTGTCTATGTGTTTTGTGAGTATTGTCAATGTATCTTCTGCTTCTCCAACTAGTTCATCTTCATCTAGGATATCTAAATTACTATGATCTTCTACGACCTTAAGGTCAGCTGGATTAGCTTTGATAATTTCTTCTACAAAAACATCAAACCAGTATGGTTCATTTTTATTCGTAACAATTACTTTTACGAATGTATCTTTTAAATGACTAAAGTCTTTCTTCTTAATAGTCATTAATGTTTCTTCTGTATCGTCATAGAATACTTTATGAAACATTTTGAGAGGATTATGTATCTTCTCGATTTCTCTTGTCTCTGTATCAAAGACATGAAAATATTTGTCGTCACCGAAATCATTCCAAGTGAACTCCATTTGAGAACCTAAGTAATGAATGTTTTGAATCATTGATGCTGTATGAAAGTGACCTGAGTATACTTGTTCAAATCTACTTAACCATGAGACAGGTGTTCCGCCTCCATGAAAATGTCCTGGTGATACTTCACCACCATTAACTTCTAAATGAGACATACAAATCGGTGCTGTTGTTGTTTCTAAATATTCTTGTACATCATCTTGATTTTCTTCATTTATCCATGGTAGTAATGATATCTCTAAACCATCATATTCTTTTGTTATAGCGTCTGTATAAACATTGATGTTTGGACTGTGTAATAGATACTCAGGACTATTTAATTTGTTAGTTGATTTGAAGTAAATGTCATGATTACCTACAATTAAATCCATATGAATACCTCGTTCATTCATTGGTTCTATGAAGTGTTCATGATTCTTATGTAAAGAATAAAAGTTTACATCTCGTCTTCTATCGAAATAATCGCCGAGATGTATAATTTGTTTGATGTTATGTTTGTCTAAATAAGGAAAGAAAACTTCTGTATAGAATCTTCCTTGATATTCAGCAAACATTTGATTGTTATTACGAACTCCAGCATGAGTATCGTTCAGTAACGCTATTTTCATAATGTAATTAGTCTTTTTTCTTTTTAGACCCGCGAGGTGTGTAGTTTATCGGATTCATATTTTCTTGTAAGAAATCTACATAGGAATTGTTCATACCTGTAGTATTTCCATCCATCGTATCAAAAGTATCGAATAGAACACCTGCTTGTTCAATACTTCTTTGTTTTATCGCTGCTTGTTTCTTTTCTTTGTGAATTCTTCTCAAGAAAGCGAAGTAAATAATTTGTGTGACATAAGCAAAAGCGTTCTGTGACTTTTCTTCATTAAAGTTGTTGATATACTGTAAACAGTTTTCAATACCGTCACATATCATTTCATCTCTATATGAATAGTTAATGAAGTTCGGTTTAGTAGAAAGTCTTGTAGCTATCTTATAGATACATTCTCCAATGTATTCTGTAACTCTCGGTTTTTCTACATCATTTTCTAATGCTTCTTTACAAGCTTTGTTGTGTGCTACAATAGCTGCAGTAAACACTTTGTTCTCTACATAGTGTACTGATGCTTTAGTCTGTCTTTTTTCTCTAGTCATATATATATTATACGGCAGAATCCTGTCCTGTCAAGGCCTTATTTATTTTCATTTATTTTCTTAAAACCACTGGACATCTGAAGAATCGGTGTTAAAATAAAGTATCACTTGGGAAAAGAAGAATATACTTAATGTATTATGTCTTCTGATGTAGGTAAATCTTTATTTTTTAGATATTCTTCTTCTAATTCGTTATCGTAATCCTCCCAGGATAATGTTTCTTTTAGTCTATCTGATATCAATCTTTTAATTTCAGTTGATTCGTTTTCATGTTCTTGTTTTTGAGTTCGAATTTGCATCTTTCCACTGTCTCTCAATTCTAACCAATTCGTTACAGCATCATCATAAAATTGTATGAATTGATCTGTAATACTAGTTCTGAAAGATATATCTTTATTATCAATCGTAACAAACTCGTCATGAGTGAATGGTACCATTGGTCCAAGATGTATTGTAACACCAATTCCTGATGCAGCAGCTTTACACATAAGACTCATTGGTAAATACATCTCTATCTTCTCACCTATCTCACTAATCATTGCTAGTATTTCTTTACCGTCATTCAATCTTATGTACTGATATTTTGTATTTTCATGTATCGACATTGGCAGGCATCCTTACTGAATGTATTTCGTATTCAAAATTCTCTGTACTATATATATTTATACGCTCAGAAAAGTGGTTAAGTGTATAATTCATATTTTTCTTCCATGAAAGATCATCTGCTATATCATAGAGAGTAACTTTGTCTTTATCGTCTGCCTTTCTTAGACCTCTACCAATACTTTGGAGATTTCTAATTCGTGACTTACTTGGAGAAGCAAATATCACATTATGTAATCGTTTTATGTTAATGCCTGTACTAAATGTACCAAACGATGCTACTATAACTGAATCTTTTTCTTTCTCAACAATTTCTCTCACCTTCTCTCTATCTACAGCGTCTGTACCGCCGAAAACAAAGAATGTTTTTCTATCTAATTTGTCTAACAAATCAAATAATGGTCTACCATGTTTTTCAACAAATTGAAATAACACTAAAGTATTACCATTTAAATCTTTTACTAAATTATTTATGAACATATTTCTTCGTTCATTTCGGACTATCCAATCCATTTCTTCTTGATATGTCATTTTGTTGACAAGTTTTCGTTCTTCGTCACAATATGCCAACACTAAACATTGAATATCTAATTTAGCTAATGTACCTTCGTCCATGAGTTCTTTTGATGTAGTAACGAAATACGCTGGTCCGAACATACCTTCTAACTGTAGTTTATGTGTCTTTGTCTCTTGTAAAGTACCTGTTGTACCTATCTTATATTTAACTTCTGTGAGTGATTCCATTATCTTTGATAACGATTTAGCGGCGAATAGATGAGCTTCGTCTCCTATTACCATTCCAAACTCATTACCAAATCCTTTCGGCATTCTCATCATTGACTGCCAAGTTGTAACTACAATCGGTGCATCTGAACCTTTCTCACCACCGTATATTTTGGCAATATCACCTCTGAAACCATAGTCTCTAAAATCTTTAGCCATTTGTTCTACTAAAGATGTTGTCGGTACTATCACAAGTGCTTTCTTGTTCTTCTTCAAGAAGTTGTAACGAATGAGACTATAAATCATTAGAGATTTACCTGAAGCAGTCGGAGATACTAGTATACATTTTTGATTATGTGCAGCGTAAGCTACAGCTTCTTTTTGATAATCTCTAAGTGTAAAAGGTATGTCTTGTACTATTTCTTCGTATCTTTCAATAGTAAATATATCAGTATCTTTCTCATATCCTTCTATAGTATATCCTCGTTCATCACAAAACTCTTTGACATAATCGTATAGACCTAGATAGATTTTATTTGTAGTTAGATTGAATAGACGAATGTATCCGTCCCAAAATCTCTTTCGAACTGCGGGTATGAATTCAGAACCAGGAACTTTAAACTTAAAAAATTCGGAGAGTTCTTTTCTTATTGAGTCTTCTGTAGATATCGTTAGATATACTTCATCAGTTTTAGCTACTACGAGCCTGCCATGAACTTTCGCCATTCTATAATGTTCTTTATTGTTTGATGTCTCCAAGTAATTTGAGAGACAATATCAGTTAATGCTTCAACTGATACTCTTAGGTATTGTAATTTATCATTCAAGTCTTGAATGTCTTTATCAGCACCTGTGAATTTGTGATAATCAGATTTTAGAACTGTAAGTCCACCGAATGGATCATAGTCCCAATTATGATCTTCAATTTGATCCCGAGTCATTTTACCACCATACCACAACCACTTATCTTTATCAAGTTCTTTCATTTTTCTTTCGAAACGAATAACTTCTAACTTCTTATCTTGTAGTAGTTCAGCGTATTTAGCGTGTAGTTTTGGTACTTCTAGTGAGGATGCGTCAAGTTCGATATCGTCAATTTGACAATCGGACTTCCACATAGCTTGTATTTCTTTTAAATTCATAATGTATATAGTATATAGTGTACTTTTTAAGTACTGGTTCTTACTTTAAATAAAGTATATCTCAATGTTAGATCGCATGTTGCGTATTCAACTCCGTCAGCTTGTGAATTGAATTCAATAGAACCAAGACTTGTAGGAAAACAATCTTGAAACTGAAATTCAACATTAGCGTTGTTAGATGATGTATTAGCGAATAAAGTAGCATCAGAATACATTTTAGAGAAGTCTGAGTTACTAAATTGACCTGAAGTATTTTTTGATGAACCTGTGAGATTTTGAAAATCTCCTTCATCACTACCTGGTCCCAATGCCATAATCCAATTAAAGATTTCCATGTAGTTTTTCATATCTTCATCTACTAGAAATTTTACATTTAAAGGATCAAATTCTATTTTATCACCTGGTAGATAAGAGTTAATAGCTAAAGGCAATGAGTGTAATGCTTCTGAAAAGACTACTCCTGGTAATGTTACACCTGTACAAAAATACTTTGTTTGAGGTAACTTGTTTATCTGTAAATCAAAATTTACTGGACTTAAGTAATTTAAGTTAGTTGGTTGATCTGTTTGCCAATTTGCTGTTGCCATATTAACTGTTTACCCTTAGTACCCAATTCTCTGCAGCGTTCTCAGCGTACATTTCATTGTGGTCTTCTATTAGTTTGTCTTCTTGCCAGACATTATTTAGGAATTTTCTTATTCCAAAAACGCCGTCTTTCACCCATACTTCACACTTTCTATCTTCGTTAGAATATTCGTGTAGTAGTTCATCATATTGTATCATCATATCTTTTATCTTATAGTTTCCTTCTTCAATACCGTACCAGTTCGATCTGTCGTTATTGTTAGAGGTTTCATTCATTGTACTTATATTTATAACAGGGGAAGTGTTACACTTCCCATGTCGTAAGGTTTTTACTTTTCGTTCACAAATTCACCAAGTTGTCTTGCGACTTTGATGACATCTTCTGTTGAAATGTTTTGTTCCCCTAACTCTCTTAAGTCATTGGGAAAATTATCGTTATGAGTTAATACTTTCGTATTGTCTCTATCGATATTCATTTCTAGTAAGCCTTGTGCTTGACCAAGTAATTCGGCTCTGATTTCGAACCCTGTTTTATTTGACATATATCCTCCTGTGTGTGTGTTTCTGTCACTTATATTTATAACACTACAAACTCATAGCTAAAAAAAAGAGTCCCGAAGGACTCTTTTCAAATCATAGTGATTTATTACTACTAGCTTAGAGAAGGTTTAAAACTTCGAAACTTCTGTAGTAAGAGTTAGTGTGAGCTGTCGCCAATCCATTAGCCGGAGTCGCTCCTACGAATGGGTTTGAAACCATACCGTAACGAGTTTTGAAACCGATTTTTGGTTGGAAAGTATTTTCACCAACTGCACGAACCATTTGCAATGGAACATAAGGACAATAGAATACACCAGCGTCAAAAGGATTAGTTCCTCTATAACCTACTGTACAATATCCTTCACCTGTTGATACACCAGTAGGCCTTTGAGCCGCTGCTGTGTAATATGGATCGATGTATACTTTGATAGTGCCGTTAAGAACACCAGCGAAAGTACTACCTGTATCGTCAACACTCAATGATGTTGATAATGCAGGAGCGTAATCTAGTACACCAGCCATTGCTAGAGCAGAAGCTACATCACTTGAACACATGATAAAGTTACCTTTACCTCTTCGTGTTTGTCGTGCAATAACATTTGCATTTCTTTCAATGT
>Ga0209091_10002723_pt1 | contig 14711 bp, 13 predicted proteins | sample ArcticOcean_MG_C_6_FD_187438 | JGI IMG/M metagenome (GOLD analysis project Ga0209091, IMG submission 187438) | Marine microbial communities from western Arctic Ocean - ArcticOcean_MG_CB8_128 (SPAdes) (version 2) | ecosystem: Environmental > Aquatic > Marine > Oceanic | place: Arctic Ocean...
GTATTCAATATCATAATAAAGTCGCTGGTTAATTATATAAACTATTTATAAAGGTTTTAAAGTTCTGATTATTCATCAGTATCAGTTTCAGGATTGTAACTTTTAGAATCTTCAAAGAAATCTATGTTAGTTGTAAATCCAAAATCATCATCAGCGTCTGCTGTTGTTGGGTTGGGTGTTGTTGTAACTCTTTCTGTTCTCGCCTTATTTGTTGTGTCTGTATCATCATATAAATCAATTTTAACTTCTTTAATAGTTTTACTTGTATTATCAGGACCAAATAAGTATGCCTTAGCAGTAAAATTCATAGTATAAATAACCGCTCTTCTTTTATTATATGCACCATCATAAGTATCTTCATAAGATACACTATTTAATACAATAGGTACATCTCTCTTAATATCTAATTCAGGTATTGCATTTACTGTTACAGTATAATCTGGTTGAAAAAATGGTAGTATTTGTTCTACTATTTGAAGACCAGCTTCTGCACTTGCTGTAAATGAGTATAAAGAAAAACTTAAATTATAAGGAACAGGGGTATAATTAAAATTCATCACTTTACCATCTATATTAGATTTAACAGTTTTATATTTTTGTACTCTAGTTAATTTTCTAGAACCATCATATGATAAACCAGTAATCTCGAAAGATAACTTAGGTAGTGTAACTGCAAATTCTCTGCTAGATAAATTAGGTTGTTGTTCTAATCTTGTTAAAAACTTTTCTTTAGGGGCATATGCTAAAGGCACTTTAATAGATTGTAGTACTTTCCCAGTAGAATCCCTTCTTTTGATTTGAATGTTATTAAAGATTTGACCAAATGCAATAGTCATTCTTCTCATTGTCTGATTGTAAAAATAATCTCCTATCATTTAAAAATCTACCTCACCAAATGGGTTGCGTTCTGTAAAGTCTAATATATCATCACCCACACTTGCTGTATCAAATCCTGCCTCACTATCTAAATCTATATTATCAGCATAAGGCGATTGTGTTTGTACTGCATAAGTTTCCATTAAGAAGTAATTAGCGTCACCACTTGCTCTATCATTTTCGAGTAGTACTGCACCATCTTCATTTTCTAAACTCATTTGATGTGCTAACATATCAAGTGAATATTTATCTTCAGCAGCGTCAATATCTGCAACGCCAGTATCAAGTCTTTCAGATGAATACTCGAATCTAGTTACTTGTAATTTGTAAACAGGTAAGTTGCCTAATTGAAAGAATGGTTCTTGGTCTTCAATAAATTGTACTTCAAAGAAACTATTCATTAAAGGCATATAAATTATATCGCCTTCATTAGGTCTATCAGAAACTATTTGTGTAGAAGGGTCTCCGACTAAATCTTCCCACCTTCTTTTCGATACAGTAAATGTTGTATCTTCTCTAATCTCTAAACCAAACTTACTTATTAATTCTTGTTCGCCAGCAAATCCTTCAGTAGAATCCATATACATTTCACAAAGATAAGCTGCATTAAATTTACTTGCAACATCTTCGCCAAGTATAAGGTCTTTGTTTACTAGTGTTCTTGGTAGGTAATATACATCATGACCATAAATTTTTAAACCTTCAATAATTAGGTTTTCAAAAAGTTTTTTTTCTGATGATGAACCTATGCCGTTTCCACCTTGGAAGTAATGATTAGTTGGCATAGTATTATCCTACTGTAAAGTGAGGCGGTTCCTCGTAGTTACTTCTAACTTCATCTTCTAATTTAAGTATCGCTGTTTCTGCCTGATTCATGATTTCAATACCATTAAGTGATACTCCACCAATCATAGTTACTCCAGCAAATTTACTTAAATTTTGTCCCCATTGCAATTTAAATTTTTGGGTAACATATCGTTTAACCCATATGTCATTATAAACATCTGTATATGTAGCAGGGTCTAGTTTACGATAACAATCAATGATTAAATATTCATCTACTGTTAAATCGTTTGACCAATCCATATCAACATATAATCTATTGTCTAGTTGATTATATCTAATAGGTTTTTCACCTACTAATATATGGTCTAAGAAATCTAAGTGTCTTAATACAACATCATAGTTGACTACTGATGTTGATGAGAAATCATACAAGTCATTTAATCTCAATTGATATCTAACATCAAATAAGTTTAAGTTACCTTTATCTGAAAAAGGAAATATGTTTGTAACAGCAATAACACTATCCGGAACAACGATATAATTATCTTGTTCAAAATGTGTTGATGATACACCAGATTCTTCTAAGTCAGTAGAAGATTCAGTACTTCTTGTTTTATCAGAAAGTCTTGCTTTATCAGCAGTAGTAAGTTTGTATTTTAAATATGTTCTACGAATACCATCTGAATGATACTGTGCAAAATATTGCATAGCCTCATCTAGTCTATCTTCTAGTTGGTCATCATCAACATTAATATCTAATACAGGTTTACCTAACGCTCTTAAAGCATATTGTTTTAAATTTTCTCTACTATTTGGGTTTGCCATATCTTAATTCCTCTATACTATTTATACACTATAATAAGGCAATTTATAGTTAGTGCCACCTATGTTTATCGTAATAAACCCTACAGGTATGTCTAATCTTTCTGAGTTTAATGCCATAGAACCCAAATTAGATGTTATAGATGTTGAACCTGAAGTTACAGTACCTACATCTATATTTGCTGAACCATTAAATGATACACCATTTATATTTCTAGCAGTTGCTAATGTTGTAGCTGTATCTGCATTTCCTGTTACGGCACCTGTAATATTTCCTTCTAAGTTTGCAACCAGTGTTCCTACAGCATAACCTGTACCACTAACATTAACTGTTGTGTTTGGTTCAGCCTGATTATCTTTAAATAATTTAAATTTACCTGAATCGCTGGCGTCTCTAAACAATCCAGCATATAAATCTTGTGAACCACTTGTATCATATAATCCATAAAATCCTATATCAACAGCGTCAGCTGCATTATTATTTGTCGCCATACTTAATAATGGGTCTGCAACATTAATTGTTGTTGATGATACTTCTGTTGTTGTACCACTTACAGTTAAATTACCTGCAATAGTAACATCATTTGGTAACCCTACTGTCATTGTATCGCCACTTAATGATACTTCTACTTCATTAGTTGTACCTTGTACTTGCAAAGTTTCACCTAATGAAATTGTTGTTGATGTAGATGATGTATCTACAAGAGTAAATCCTGAATTTGATAATTTATCATTACCAATTGAACCTGATAATTTTGCAGCTACAATAGAACCTGCTAATTGAGCATTAGTAATTGTACCTGTTAATGATGATGTTGGATAACTAGTGGCGTCTGATAAATCAAAAGCAGGAGTTGTATCAGAAGCACCAAGTGCTACTGAAATTCCACCAAAGTTTACAGATGAATTTGCTAATTTAGCATTTGTAATTGAACCTGTAAGTTGTGTATTTGTTATACCACCTGATTTGACTGTAACTGCACCACTTGATACAGCGAAGTCATCACTACTAAATGAAGCAACACCTTTATTAGATGTACTAGCGTCTTCACCTGAAATAGTTAAAGTTTTTTGTGATATAGAAGTATCAATACCTGCACCAGCAGTTATTGTTAATGTGTCTGTAATTCCTATTGCTGATGAAGTTGAAGATTCATCTGCGATATTAAATTTTAAATCTTGTGCATTTATTTTCTTTTCAGTACCATTATCAGATACTAAAAGTTTATCTGTAGGTACTAATGTAATACCTGCACCGTCTGTCGCACCATCTATGTTTAATACAGTTTCAACAGAGCCAAATTCTACTGCCGAACCACCAGAATTAACTTTTAATACTTGACCAGCGGACCCAATAGATAATGCGGCACCCAAACCACCATGGGTTAGTGCTATAAAATCTCCTGATTGAAACTCAGCAAGTCCTGTTGCTGTTCCACTATCAAAAACTCCTCGTATAGGTGTTTTAACTGCCATATTTATTCTCTCTCGTTCTTACTATTTATCTAAAATTGAAATAGAGTTACATCAGCATTAGCTATATCACTTCCATTTGCTAATGTAAATGTGTGTGAATCCCCAAACGCCGTTCTATTATCAATTGTAGAATTAAATTCAAAATTTTTATTAATGGTATTAAGACCACCAGCTGCTGTAAAGAATGGTACTTTTCTGATTACTTGTCCTGCCGGACCTGTACCTTGTACTGCAAGTCTATTTCCGTCTTCATCTTTAGATTCGGTAGGTAATGTTACACCTGTTGCCGATACTGATACTTGACCAGTTCCGTCAGATGATATTAATGCACCACCCAAGTTAATTGTGTCTCCTGCAAGAAATAAATCTTTCCATCTTTTGGCAACACTTCCTAAACTTCTTGTACCATTACCATCAGGTATTATATCTTCAGCGACAGAACTTAAATCTGCTGTCATTTCAACAACAGTTGAACCATCTCTTACATAAATTTTCTTATCAGCAATATTAACAGCAATTTCGCCGTCTACTAACTCTGAAGTATTAGGTACATCACCAAGAGTTTCAAATCTTTTTATCTTAATTGCAACAGGCATTATACAGTACCTCCGTCTAATTCATTTGTAAATTCAAATTTACCAGAAGTTGAATTATATTGCATAATAGAATCATTTGCTAAATCAGTATCATCAACATCTGTTAAGTCTGCTAATGCACCTACACCACCTGTAACAAATTGTAATTTGCCTGTTGAAGCATTATATGATAATACTTTACCATCACCTATTGCACCTGTGTCGATATCATCTAGTTTTAATAGATTGACTTCACCACCGCCACCAATAGATGACATTTGTTTAATAACCATTTCTTTAAAGTGTCTAAATTCTTCTTTAATTTTATTTAATTCAGATTTTTCTTCTGTAATTATAGGTGGCGCCATATGACCAGGACTATCTTTTGTAAATTTAGTCATAGCGTCTGCAAGTAATTGAGTACTTGATTTTTCTTCTTTTTCTGATATAACTACTTCAACTTTATCTTCTGGAGTAGGTATATTAATTTGTTCTTCTAATGCATTTTCAAAAGTAGAAAGTCTGTTAAAGAAACTTTCTAATTCTAAATTCATTTTTGTTTGTTCTGGTTTTGCTGGAGTTACAGAATCCATTATAGTTTTAGGTGCAAGATTTCTTTTAGTATTTGCTAGTGTACCAAAAAAGTCTGATAGGTCATTTAATTCGACCTTAACTTGTGGTTCTAATCTTTGCTCTCTTGCATGTATTCGTGCCTGTTCTTCAGATACTTTATTTTTTTCTACTGCAACAGATTTAAAAAATTCTTGTAAATCATTCATTATAACTTGGTTACCTCTGGATTTACAGTAATAACACCATAGTGTACTTTTTCTACTGTTGAGTCTGCCAATATTAATTCTACATCATAAACATATCTACCAGCTTCTATCTGGGTTGTAGTAGGTTCTGATAATAATAATTTGTATATACCACTTGCAGCTGTAACTACACTCGCTGTAAATGTTGCTGTAACACTAGATGAATCAAAACCTTTTCTCATCTGTGATACTAAAACTAAACCTGTTATATCATAAGCAGTAGTACCATCTGTAGTAATAGTAAAGTTTTTACTAAAGGTTGCCCCTTGGTCTATACTAAAATTTTCTGCTGTTTTTTGTGTAACCGCCATTAGATATCACTCCTATAAGTCCTTAATCTATTAATATAATTATTTGAAAAATCTGCTGTTGAAGTCCATTGTAAAGTTTTTTCTATAAGTATATATCCATCACCTGGTTTAGGCGGAATAAATGCATTCCTCAAAGAATCATATGTATAACCAATTTCAGCCATATTATATCTAAATGGAGTACCACCTAAGTTATGTTTATTTGCCCAAGTGTTAAATGAACATTGTACCCATGTAGTATCACTACCAAAAATACTTTGTAAGTAATCTATACCGTTTTGTTCTACTTCAATAGATTTTTCAGTATCACTATCATCAGCGTCTAAATAAACACTTGCTGTAACAGTATTATCTAGAAAGACAATATCTTCTACTATTTTGGTTGTTCCTATTTTTGCAAAATGTGCCATTATGATACCTGAAATTTACTTGATTGGTTCCAAATTAAAATTGTATAATCTCCATCAGTTTTTACTTCTGAACAAAGATTTCCACCTACTACATTATTATACTCTGTTGTCAGCATTTTTATTGCACAAGTTCCTGGTTTATTTACATTATCACCATATCTAACTTCTTCACCTGTTAGATTATCTATAAGTAGTGTTTCTTCACCACCCTTTGCAGTAATTGTATCATCATGCCAAAGACTATCTTTTAAATATTCAAAACCATAATCAGATGTAATTTGAGATTTTGTGTTATCACTTGCACTCCATGTAATTGTTGATTTACAACCTTTTATATTACCTGCACCTATCATAATTTTTACAATAGTTTTACATTTAATTCTAGCAAAATTCTTAATTACTTGCCCACCGTGATTTGTATTACCACCACCTACAAGTATAAATTCACAATAAACATGGTCTTTACCACCAGTAATTGTTCCTTCGTTATATGTTATTCTTGCTGGCATTATCCTTGTGTTCCATTTATTGTACCTGTATTAGATACTGTATAGTTTACTGAACCAGGAGATGTAATTGAATTACCACCTGCACCACCAGCCCCACCGGTTGTAGGACTATCCGTACCAGCTGTACCAGCTGCACCTGCAGCCCCACCTGCACCACCGGCTGCACCACCTGGTGAAGAACCAGAAGCACCACTGGCAGCGTTTACAACATTTGATGAATCAAATCCATATCCAGTTCCACCTGCACCACCGGCACCACCTGGTGTAGTAGTTGTAGTAGTGTAAGAACCGGAACCAAAATTATATCTTTTAGTATGACCAGCAGCTGGGTTACCATCACCTAATGGGTTCCCTCTACTTATTGTTCCTGTGCCTGTTGGACTTGATTGACTCAAACCTGTAGTGTTTGGACCACCAGCAGGACCATAATTAGTACCATCATAGAAAGCGCCTGGTGATTGGTTAGCACCTTGTCCACCCCAATTCTGATTCCAACCTCGACCACTTGGAGGACTTCCTGTATAACTTCCACCACCAAAGTTTGTTGTGCTTGTTGAACTAGCGGATGCGCCTATTCCGCCTCCGCCTCCACCACCTCCGCCTCCAGAGATAGTTCCTGAATTATTTATTGAAACACCGGCTACTAGAACTGAGATTGCACCTCCAGCTGCACCACCGGCACCTGAACTTGCACTACCAGCAGCACCTCTTGAACCAATAATGTTTCCTGCATTTTGAATATCAAGTGTTCCTGCCATGTTTGCTGGAACAGTTAAGGCAACATTGTTACCTACGATTTGAATTGGTGAAGCGATTGTTACTATTTTTGCAACAGCATTTGTCCATGTGTCTGGACTTGCAAATAAGGGTGCAACATCAACATTAGTTCCTGCACTAGCAGCTGCAGCTACAGCATTACCTGCACCATAGAAATCGCCTATGTCTATTGCACCAGAAGCTGGTATATTACTATTTGTGTCAACATCATTAACATTGGCACCGCCCTTATAATATTCTGATAGAGAATCTGACCCACCGGCGTCATCACCGAACTCGGTTACAATTTCTGATATTGCTAGGGTAGCTGGACTACTTTTTATCGGCATGTTGAAGTTTCTCTATTTTTGCATTTAATTCTTTAATTGCTTCAATAAGTACTCCAACCATGTTGCCGTATGCAACAGACTTGATTTTCTTTTCGTCCTTAGTTTCTCTTACCACCTCAGGAAGAAATGGTTCTACTTCTTGAGCAATTACACCTGTTTGTCTACTACCAGCAAAGTCTTTTCTTTTAAAGAAAACACCTCTCATTCCTTGTACTCTATCTAAAGCGTTATCAATAGTATCTATTTCTTCTTTAAGCATTACATCTGAGAAAGCAGTTACATCATTGTTAAATGTAGCCGCACCTGCAGCTGACATATCAACAGTAAGCGCTGTTATTGTTGCACCACCATCATTACCTTTTAGTATAAAGTCTTTATCAGATACAGCAGTTTGAATAACCATATCTGTTGATGAGTTTGTAATACGACCAAATTCTGTACCAGCGTCTTTAAATATAACATCTGCGCCGTCAGCGTCTAATGTAATATCACCTGCACAATCTAAAGTAATTGCTGAACCTACGATTCCATTACCTTGAATATTTAAATCTGCTGTTAGAGCTGTCCCTAAGTCTGCAATTTGAAATACTCCATATGTAACAACAATAACTATATCATCAGTACTTGCACCACTACCTAATACAACACTTGTGCCGTTTGTAGCAGTAAAATCAGCAGCTTTTAATTTTAGTCCTTGTTTAAATACATCTATTTTACCAACACTATATGATAATGCTGTACTTGTATCATCTTCGGAAAAAGTCGTTTGACCAGATGTTGCTGTAAAAACAAATTCTGTTCTAGTTGCGCCCTTTGATAAATCTCTACTTCTACTCATTTTTTATCCTCTATAAAATCGTGTAATTTAAAACCATTGTGGAATCATTTGCCAATGTGCCGCCTGATTTATTTGTAATACTTACTTTAAATGAACCAGCAGCTACTGTATGTATCTCAACATGACATTTAAGACTAGATACCCCATAAACAGCAGAAGTTGCTAAACATTTATCCGATGTTACTACAAAGTCTGCCAATACAGCGTCATCTGCTAAAGTACCATCTAAAGTTAATGTATGACTTATATTATAATTATTACTTGTAAGAGCACCAGCACTTGTGGCTTCATCAGAAGCTGCAGCTGTTTTTGTTAAAAGTATTCCTGAACTAGCAGCTGCCATAAACTTGTCTGCTGTAAATACAAAATCATCTGCACCAGCAATCTTAATATCTATTTGGTCATCTGTGTCAGCAGTAATACTTGTATCGCCATCAGCGTCAAGTACAAATTCTGAACCGTTAGCGTCTAATGTTGATATAACATTTACTGCAAATGCTTGTATTGTTAAAATATCACTAACTAATGCACCACTAGATAATACAACACTTGTGCCATTTGAAGCAGTTATATCTGATTCATCTAATAATACACCATTTAAAAATACTAATCTTTTACCATTAGAATATGCCAATGTATTTCCATTACCATCAGCACCACTAAATGATGTTTGTCCTGATGTAGCAGTATAAACAAAAGTTGTATATGATGTACCATCAAAACTATAAGTTACAGTACCACTTGAAATAGCAGATGTTACGCCTGTACCACCAGCAAATTTTAATGTTTCACTACCTAGTGTAAAAGTTTCAGTAGTTGAAGATGTATCTGATATTGTTAAATCTGATGAAGCAGCTGCTGTTGTAACACCTGTAATTCTTCCTTGAGCGTCTACCGTTATGACAGGTATTGCACTACCAGAACCATATGAAGCTGCCGTAACAGATGTGTTTGCAAGTTTAGCTGCTGTAACTTGGTCATCACCAATATGGTCTGTATCAATAGAACCATCAGTATAATGTTCTGAATTAACAGCATTATCTGCTAGTTTTGTTCCGTCAATGGCGTCAGCAGCTATTTCAGCTCTTATTATACCACCATCTTTAATCGTAACTGCACCACTTGATACTGCAAAGTTATCACTATGAAAACTTGCGATACCTTTAGCAGATGTTGAAGCGTCAGAAGCTGATAATGTAATAACATCACCTGATATAGCAGAAGCGATACCAGTTCCACCAGATATTTTTAAACTATCTGTTGCAAGTGTAATATCTACCGAAGTTGAAGAATCATCAACCAATGTAATACTAGTTGCATTATACCTTGTTCTAAAGGTTTCTAATGTATCTGTTGTTCCGACTGGTGTAAATGACATTATGCTCTCTCTTTAATTAGTTTTTTAATTTCAAATAATTCTTTCTTTAGACTATTTATCTCTTTTATAGCGTCAGTTAGAGAATCTCTTTGAGTTTCTCTTGCTTTTGCTCTATGCATATATTCTTGATAGTCTGCCCTATTAGTATTTATAACAGCTTTAGATATATTATCTCTAACTAAACTAACATGACCTTCTACTTTTAATCTTGACATTATAATGCTAATGCAACCCCTCTCATATCTTTAATTCTTGGTGGGTAAGCAGAGTTTGTTCCTTTCATAACTATTTTAATTTGAAAGGCGTCAAATCCTGTTAAAGCACTTGCCGTATATTTGTATTCACTAAATGTAAAGTAATTTGAAGCAGGTGTTACAGTTGTATCTTCTTCACCAGCCGTATTGAATGGTGTCCAAGATATATCTCTTACATTTCTAACTTCAGCAGATGTTGTTGTTCTGTAATATAATTCTACTTCAGAAGTTGACCGTACATTTGCTGATAATCTAATATCTATAGCAGTTGATGTATTATCTAATACGATTGGTCTTGTTACATATACAGCATCCGAAGTTGTACCTTCATTTGTTGTATCATCTTTAAAGTCTGGATGATTACTTGATGTATGACTATTTAATCTGTTACTTATACATACTGCACTCATTCTCTGAGTATCTATAACTGGTGATAAGTTTGCATTATCTGATGATAAAGTACACTTAATTAATATTGACTTACTACCAGACATTTCATTTGTTTCATTTATATCACTTGCAATCATTTTAGGTGATGTAAAGTATATATTATCGTTTGCAATTATTGACACAGAATTATCTTCACTTGTTTTACTAAATGATGATTCTGTACCATTAACAGAAGTACCTGATGTAGGTCTAACAGTATATGTTAATCCTGTTCCAGGAACAGTCATTGTTTGTAATGCAACATGTAAACCGTCATAAGCTTTATTTTGTGAAGCAACAACACTTGCACCACCAGCGTCGCCAGTAGTTGTAGCACTTGTACTATCAGTTGTTGTAATATCATAACTATCTAAAGTTATATTTGATATTGATGTATGAGTTGCATTTATAGTTGCAGCCGGTATACCATTACTTGCATTTGCACCACTAATTGTTACATTGTTTGCAGTAGTATGCATGCCGTGATTTTTATGGAACACTCTAAATGTTTGTGAACCACTTGTTGTTCTAATTGGGTTTGTATTTAATGTTCTTGAAGATACACTATCGTTTGCAAGTGTAACTGTTGAAGTTAAACCTGTTGTAAACGCAGCCTTCTTCACAGTAAATTTTAAATCTTCGTTTTGGTCAGCACTATAAGTTGAACCGTTTTGAGATTTAAATAAAACACCAGCATATGGTTGTCTTGATACTTTTCTTGTACCGTCTAGAGTTTTTTCACCCATTCTACTTCCATAAACTTGATAAGTATTACACATTGCTATTACTACAAAACAATATTCTTTATTTTCTTCCAAGTAAACTGGAGAATCAAAAGTAAATGTTGTAGCAGTTGTGCCATCATTACTTGTATTAACTGATGTTGGATTTAATGTCTTAGTACTAAATGGTACAATTCTTGGTGCTGGATAACCATTTACCATTTCTTGTATTTGTACTGTTACTGGTACTGTATTATCTTTTAATCCAAAGAATAAATCTAATGAAGTTAAGAATATACCACCAGAATCATCTACTAAGAATGATTGTGCAAGTGGGTCAACCCAACCTATAAATCTTCTTGTTTCTCTTGTTGATGTTCTTGTAATTTGTCTATCATCTACAGTACTATCTCTAACAATATTAAATTCTCTTGTTGAACTTTCACTATCTAAAATACCTCTAGCAGTGTAATCGCCTTCACCAGCTGTTTCTACATCTTCTAATGTTCTACTATCTGTTGATGATGATGTTAATCTAAATACTCTACGACCTGCTCTCCATCTTGGATTTGCATCCACAGTTGGGTCAGGTAATAAAAATGTTCCTGATACAGCGCCGTTTGAATCTGTTACTAAGTTTCCACCTTCACTACCACCATCTGGAGTAATGTAACTTGTAATAGCAACATTATCAAAGAATGGATAAACTCTAGTGTTAGGTTTTAATCTTGTTGCACTAAATGTAATTCTTCTGTTTCTGATAAATGGCATTATGTTAAGACTAACTACTTTATCACCAAGTTGTTCTCTCATTTCAGCAGTAACAAGTCTTGTTCTTACACCTGTTCTGTTTTGTAATACTTGTTGAGAAGATGTAATTGTATCAATACTAAATTGTCTTCTACCTGTTATTTGAGTTCTGCCTGTTGCATTTTGACTTACATCTGCTGGAGTTCCTGACCAGAAATCTTGCCATTGATTCCAAACTGTTCCAAAAGGATTATCTAAAACATTAGAACCGGATATGTTTGCAGCTAATGTGTCAAACTGTCCTGTTTCGTTACTAATTATTTCAGGTAATCTTTCTGTTTCAAACCATTCATCTCCTGGAGGAGTTAATGCAACAAATCCTGTCCATGTGAATATATCAAATGGATTTACAGGTATTAATTTAGTTGCAAATGGTTGAGTAATTTCTGCTACTTCAGAATATGGTAATGTTAATAAATCACCTGTCTTCTGATAATTTGTGTCTGTTCTGTCAGCGTCTAAAATTACTGTATCATCATCATCTCTTTCTATTAAACTTATAGCGTCTGTATGATGAGTTGGTCTTAATTCGCCGTTTGCAAAATCCATAGCACATTTATAATCAACATCACCTACATTACCTATTGAATGACCTGTGAAGTTATCTACGACAAATCCATTTTTGAATCTATCAAATCCTTCGGCGTCTTGTATTTGTAATGATTGTGCTGATTGTTCTAATAAACTTAGTTGTGTATAGTATTCAACATTTTCAATTCGTTTTTCTAATTTACCAATATCTCTCATAGTAAATCTTCTATTGTCTACTCTTTTTATATCAATTTCTTCAGGTGATAAAGTATAAGAAGGTATACTAATTGTATATAAATGCATTGCAGTATCTAAATCTTCTGGTTTTTGTGGTTCTAAATCTGAAGAACCTTTCACTACTTTAAATGAACCTTCTTTATCTAAGAATATTTTATCAATTCTATTTAAATAAAACTCATGGTCAGTTGTTACATCTGAACCAAACTTGACAACATCTATAACAGAAGCGCCTGTACCACTAAATTGTCTATCTTGTCCATCACCAGCATTAATAGATGAAGCGTCATCTACTCTTGGTCTAAAGTCTAAAGAATCTCTCAATTCAAACTTTTCACCAGTTGTATCTGATTCATAACTTGGTATAACAGAATAATCTACAACACCAGAATACGAATCAACATCAAAGAAATCTCCAGCACCATGTGAGAAGAAACTAAATGTAATTAATAATCTTCCTGTTGCAGCTGATTTTCCTGGTTTTAATTTTAGTCTTCCTATATCATATAAGTTATCTCTTTGTCCGTTATCTAATTCGTAATTGTCTGTAACATCTGTATCACTTGTTGTTGCATTAGTACTAAAGTTAGCTGCCATATATACACTTGCTACTTCATATACATCTGCCTTTCCTATCTTAACACCACCTCTTGCAGTTGCAAGTGCCTCTGTAGATACTTGTAGTGTTTGAGCAGTATTTAAAGTTTTAGATTTAGATGATACTGTACTTCTTGTAATTGTTGCAAGTATTTTTACAACATGAGCATTAAAGTTAGTACCAAAGTCAAACTTTAATGTAGTTGTTGATGGTGCTGAAAATATAACATCACCTTCATGACTGTTACCGGTAATACTTAATACATCACCAACAGCACCTGAACCACCTGCACCAGTAGATATAATTGAAACTATATAATCACCTTCTGCAACACCACTAAATGTTTCATTAGATGAACATGAGATTGTAATTTCACCAGCAGATGATAAAGTACCTGTAAATTGTCTTCTTACTTTTAAACTTGTATCAACAACACCTGAGTTGGTAGTTGTTTTTAATGTTTTAATAGTTTTATGTGGCAATTTTGAAATTGCAATATTTTTATTAGCGTCTTGAAGTTTTGCTCTTGTTCTAGATACAGTAGTTTTCGTTGATACATCTGAACCACCTACATTAGCAGATAATTCTAATGATGTATCAGAAATAATTAAATCTACAACAGCAGTATTAGTTGTACCAGCGTCATCTATCCATGTAATACTATCACCTAATCTTAATTCACTTTCAAACTTAGTACCAAATCCTTGTATTGAATTACTACTATTTGCAACAGTAATTGTTCCCGATAGTGTTAATGTACTTCCAGTTGATGATGTTCTAGATGTGTCAGCAGTATATGTTGGCGAACCCGCCATTGAAATTTGTTTAACAGCTGAGAAGTCAAATATTTCTACACCTTTTTTACCAAAAGCGTCTGCCTGAATATCACCTGTATTTGATGAAGTTCCCCCTGTTACAGTTTCACTTGCAACAAATACTCCTTGAACATCTGATACAGCGACAGTTGTATGACTAAATGTACCTGAAATAGTTGTACTGCCTAATGTATAAGTTGATGTTCCATCATACAATTGAAAAGTTGTTGAATCTGTATCTCTTATTGTAAATACTTTTGATGATACGGTAGATGAATCTGAAGCAATTAATGTTCCTGCAAATAATACTTGCATACCATCTTCAAATCCGTGAGCTGCATTTATTGTTACGACACCGGCATTAGTTGCACTAGCAATAGTTGCCGAATGATTTACACTTATACTTTCTA
>Ga0209091_10002724_pt1 | contig 14709 bp, 15 predicted proteins | sample ArcticOcean_MG_C_6_FD_187438 | JGI IMG/M metagenome (GOLD analysis project Ga0209091, IMG submission 187438) | Marine microbial communities from western Arctic Ocean - ArcticOcean_MG_CB8_128 (SPAdes) (version 2) | ecosystem: Environmental > Aquatic > Marine > Oceanic | place: Arctic Ocean...
AGGCTGACTAAAGAATACATCTAGGCTACCCACAATTACTACGTCCAAGTCAAGGAAAAGCGTTGTCCCAGAGAGGCCGCCAAAGTTTTCTTTAAATACAGTGAGCTTCCTCCAGCCACGCTCAGACGATCCAGTTGGAAATTCTAGCTCTGGGAGTTCTTGTATCTCTACTTCGGGCCTTATGCCTTCACTATTTTCAGTGAAGCAGACAAATCTAAACTTGGAGTCCATATTTCGAGACACCATTGCGTATAGACGGTTTACATATTCTGCAGAGAATTTACTGCCCCATTTCATGCAGATAATATTCATAGGTTGATCAAAATTAAGCGCTATAAATTGTGATAAGAGTGTCTATCAATTCAGCTTACGCCAAAAGTAAAAGAATAAATTTTATAGATTAAAGCCAGCATTATTATGTATCTGCCTGCATAAAAACTATGTTTCATTATAGAGCATAACTAAGAAACAAAAAAAGCACTAGCCATAAAACTTACTTACCGATATATTTTAAGATTACCGTAAGTTGTGAAGATAAGTAAAGTTTGTTCAATTGTTGAACACGAGCCAATATAAGTGATAGAATAGGATTTTCACGATTTTTTTTGCAAATACATTTGCAAGATGTGGCGGTAGCATGCCTAATATTTTATTTTTATTTTTATTTTTTCCTATACTAATGAATAACCAAGATATACGTCTTGATCTACTTCGTAGACTAGAATCAAACCCTCAGTACACTCAAAGAGAGCTCTCTAGGGAGATGGGTGTGAGCGTGGGTAAGGTAAACTACTGCATAAAAAAACTGACTGAGAAGGGATTAATAAAACTAAAAAACTTTACTCATAATCCAAAGAAAATGGGCTATGCGTACCTCCTTACCCCTAGCGGAATCGAAGAGAAGTCACGGCTAACCTTTTCCTTTCTTAAAAGAAAAACTGTTGAATATGAAATACTAAAAAAAGAGATTAATGAGCTAAAACTTGAATCCGAAGAAATGACTAATGAAAGGCGATAAGAGCCATTATCATGCTTTATAAACCAAGAATTAAAACTTAACAAAACCTATCAATATTAACCAATTGAAAAAATGATATTTACTGAATTATTGATTATGAATCTTAAATGCAAATAACTCCGGTTATCCTTTCAGGCGGCTCCGGAACAAGGCTCTGGCCCCTGTCTCGCAAAGAGTACCCTAAGCAGTATCTGTCTCTGGCAAGTGATAACACCATGCTCCAGGAAACCATCCTGCGCCTCAGCGGATTAGATAACCTTGCGGATCCGATTATTGTCTGTAACGCTGACCATCGTTTCTTGGTCGCAGAGCAGTGCCAGAAAATCGGGGTTAAAAACCCAACAATATTATTAGAACCCGTTGGCAGAAATACAGCACCTTCTATCGCTGCCGCAGCACTTCAATCACTTAAAACCTCAGACGATACAGTATTGTTAGTCTTGTCAGCGGACCACGTTATTCATGACATTGACGCATTCCATGAGGCAATTAAAATTGCAAGCAGTCAAGCGCAAGAGGGCAAACTGGCAACTTTTGGTATTGTACCAACAGATGCTAATACCGGTTATGGCTATATCAAATCATCTAAGAACAATACTCATGGCGCATATAAGGTTGAAGAGTTTGTTGAGAAGCCAGATTTAAAAACTGCGCAGTCTTATCTAGAACAAGGTAAGTACCTTTGGAACTCTGGCATGTTTATGTTTAAGGCTGATACGCTAATTGATGAGCTAACTATGCATTCACCAGATACTGTTAAGGCAGTGAGCGGTGCTGTAAAGAATGCCACACAAGATCTTGACTTTGTTCGTCTTGACAAGCTAGCCTTTGAATCTTCTCCATCGGACTCTATTGATTATGCACTCATGGAGAAAAGTGATAACGTGGTTGTTGTGCCTTTAGATGCTGGCTGGAGCGATGTTGGGTCATGGTCAGCGCTGTACGATATTGGCGCAAAGGATGGTAGTGGTAATGTTCTCAAAGGAGATGTAACTGTAAAAGATACAACTAATACCTATATTTACGCTTCTCACCATATGGTAACTATAGTTGGCGTAGACAATCTAATTGTGATTGATACGCCTGACGCTACTTTTATTGCTAGTCAAGACAAGGCGCATGAAGTTAAGTCTATTGTTGAGTCTCTTCAAAAAAATGGCAGAGCCGAGGCCCACTCTAATCGCAAGGTATATCGTCCGTGGGGCTGGTACGACTCTATTGAAGTTGGTAAGCATTTTCAAGTGAAAAGATTGCACGTTAATCCAGGCGCTAAGTTATCACTACAAATGCACAATAAGCGTGCAGAGCACTGGGTGGTAGTTAGCGGCACAGCTACAGCCATTAATGGAGAAGAAATTCTTACATTAACAGAGGGTGACTCAACTTATATACCGATCGGTACAACACATGGCTTAGAGAACAAAACCAATCAACAGTTAGAGATTATCGAAGTACAAAGTGGCGCTTATCTGGGCGAGGATGATATTGTAAGATTTGAGGATATTTATGGCAGGGTTAAAGATTAATGTTGGATGATCAAATATTTCAAACGGTTGTTGATTCGGCCCCACTGATTTCTATTGACATTTTAATTAAGAAAGATAATAAAATATTATTAGGCAAGAGAATTAATAAACCTGCAAAAGGTTATTTCTTTTCAACGGGCGGCAGAATTAATAAGAATGAAACCATTGACAATGCAATGGTAAGAGTGGCTTTAAATGAGTTTAATATTGAGTTAAAATCTGTACCAAAGTTTATTGGCGTGTTTGAGCATTTTTATGATGACAGTATTTATAAAGACGTATCAACGCATTATGTAAATTTAGCTTATGAATATGAGGTGGAAGAAACCCCAGATCTTCCAACTGAGCAACACAGTGAATACCAATGGTTTACTGTTGATGAATTATTAAATAGCGATCAAGTACATAAATATACAAAGGACTATTTTAGGAATTAAATATGAAAATTAAAGTTGCATTAATTACAGGAATTACTGGCCAAGATGGCTCCTACTTGGCAGAACTTTTGTTAGACAAGGGTTATGAAGTACACGGCATTAAACGCCGTTCATCATCATTTAATACCGAGCGAATTGATCACTTGTATAAGGACCCCCATGAAAAAAATAGAAAATTCGTGCTTCATTATGGAGATCTATCGGATTCAATGAGTTTGGTGCGCATTATTCAAAAAATTCAACCCGATGAAATTTATAATTTGGGCGCGCAGTCACACGTAGCCGTATCGTTCGAAACCCCTGAATACACAGCAGACACAGTTGGCCTAGGTGCACTTCGCGTACTAGAAGCCATTCGCATTTCAGGTCTTGAGAAAAAAACCCGCTACTATCAAGCCTCTACCTCAGAGCTATATGGGGAAGTGCAAGAAACCCCACAAAAAGAAACCACACCGTTCTATCCACGTTCTCCATACGCAGCAGCTAAACTGTACGCTTATTGGATTACCATAAATTATCGTGAAGCTTATGGTATGTATGCCTGTAACGGCATCTTGTTTAACCATGAATCTCCAGTGCGTGGCGAGACTTTTGTTACGCGTAAAATTACTCGGGCTTTGGCTCGTATTTCGCTAGGCTTGCAAGATACGCTTTATTTGGGAAACATGAATGCGTTGCGGGATTGGGGTCATGCAAAAGATTATGTTGAGGTGCAGTGGCTAATGCTTCAACAAGATGAGCCAGAAGATTTTTGTATCGCCACTGGCGTGCAATATTCAGTTCGAGACTTTGTTAATTTTGCATGGGGTCATTTGGGTAAAACAATCCGCTGGGAAGGCGAAGGCATGGATGAGAAGGGATATGACACTGAAACAGGCAATTTGATCGTTGCAGTCGACAAACGCTACTTCCGCCCAACAGAGGTAGAAACTTTATTAGGCGACCCATCTAAAGCCAAAGAAAAACTAGGCTGGGAGCCAAAAATTACCCTGGAAGAGGTGGTGCATGAGATGATGGAAAACGATATCAGCATCGCTAAGCGTGATTCTTTAGTTAAAGAGAGCGGCTTTAAAGCGCCGGACTTTAACGAATAGTTGATTTAGAAATGGATCTTAACGACAAAATTTATATTGCAGGACATGGAGGCTTAGTTGGCTCTGCTATTGTTAGGCAATTGAAACAAAGAGGTTTTTCTAATCTTATTATGCGCACGCACAAAGAGTTAGATCTTACTAATCAAGCGCAAGTGCAAGATTTCTTTCAACAGGAAAAGCCTGATTACGTTATCCTTGCAGCGGCTAAAGTAGGTGGTATTCATGCGAATAATACATATCCAGCAGACTTCATCTATCAAAACATGATGATAGAGGCTAATGTTATTAACTCAGCCTATGAGAATAAAGTTAAGCGCCTACTTTTTTTAGGCAGTACTTGTATTTATCCTAAAGCGGTTGAGCAGCCGATGCGAGAGGATGCACTACTTACTGGCGTGTTAGAGTCAACTAATGAGCCATACGCACTAGCAAAGATTGCTGGCATTAAACTGTGTGAATCATATAACCGTCAATATGGTGCAGATTTTAGATCAGTCATGCCAACTAACTTATATGGTATTAATGATAATTTCCATCCGGAAAACTCACATGTTATCCCAGCTCTTATGCAAAGATTCCATCAATCAAAGGTTGATAATAATGCTGAAGTAGTCGTATGGGGCACAGGCAATGCTATGCGTGAGTTTTTATATGTGGATGATATGGCACAAGCATCATTATTTGTATTAGAACTAGATAAGCAAACCTACAAAGCTAATTCCCAGCCAATGCTATCGCATATTAATGTTGGAACAGGCAAAGATTTAAGTATTAGAGAAATGGCAGAAACAATGAAACAGGTAGTTGGGTACAAAGGTATGATAACTTTTGACGTAACAAAACCTGATGGTGCTCCAAGAAAATTGATTAACATCACAAGATTGAAAAGAATGGGATGGGAGTATAGTGTGGATTTAAAAGAGGGGCTTAAAAAGACCTATGCCTGGTATTTGAATAATTAATCATATGAAGTACACAAAAAATTTCTATCAAATCAAATCAAATACCGAGATCTTAAAAAAAATTATAGCTGAGCGTAGTAATATTGGCTATTACAACTTGCCATATCAAGATACTACAAATATTAAAAAGTACGCCAAAAGTATCACCAAAAAGCATATTATAGTTTTGGGAATTGGCGGCTCTAGTCTTGGCAATCGAGCGATTTATGAGTTTCTATTACCTTCTAATAATTATACCAAAGACTTATTTTTTTTTGAGACGGTTGATCCACTTAAGATTAATCACCTCCTGAAGAAAATTGACTTAAATGATGCACACTTTGTAATAATTTCCAAATCTGGAAATACCATTGAAACTATTAGTATCTTTAAATATCTAAATTCATTAGTAGAGATTGATACCACTAACTGCACGATTATTTCTGAAGCTAAAAGCGCACTAACGCAATTTGCAAAGAAACATAATATTAAAGCTTTTGATTTAGCTGAGAATATTGGCGGGCGCTTTTCAGTATTTAGCGTGGTTGGTTTAGTACCATTGGCAATGGTTGGTGTAGATATTGACAACCTACTTAACGGCTGTAAGCGTGTATCAGATAGCTTTTTCGAGCAAACTGATTATTACAAGACTATTATTAGAAAGGCACGATTTATAGTTGAAAATAAAAGTCGGTTTAATATTAACGTTGTTTTTTCCTATTCATCGCTGTTAGAAAGTTTTAATAACTGGTATGTGCAGCTTTGGGCAGAAAGTCTGGGTAAGATTAATGTTAATGGAACACGCCAAGCGCTCACGCCTATCGGCTTAATCGGTCCGGTTGATCAGCATAGCTTCCTGCAAATGATTATGGATGGTGTACGTGATAAAACTGTGACTTTTATCAAAATTGACGATCTAAGGGATGGCAGTGTCATTCCAAAAACTCCCTCTAACAAATTTGATGAATTAGCCTGGAACTGTGCAGAAGGTTTTAGTTTAAACGAATTATTAAATATGCAAGCTGATGCCACTATTCAGTCAATCCAAGAGCAAAGTGATATTCCTTGTGATGTGATTTCTGTGCGTACTGTGGACGAATACAATATTGCTAAAATTATGTTTAGTTACCAACTTTTAGTCTCTTGTGTTGGTGCATTTTTACAAATCAATACTTATGATCAACCTGGCGTTGAACGTGGGAAGGTTAACTTAGCTGAGAAATTTTCACAAATATCAGGAATAAAATGACAAAAAAACTACTCATTACCGGCGGTGCAGGCTTCATTGGATCTGCTGTCATTCGTCACATTATCAATAAAACCGATCATAGCGTTATTAATGTTGATAAACTAACCTATGCAGGTAATTTAGAATCTTTAACCTCAATTGAATGCGATGCAAGATACACATTCGAGCAAGTAGACATCTGTGATGCTAGTGAGATCAAACGTGTGTTTAATGAACAGCAGCCTGATATCGTCATGCATCTTGCTGCTGAGTCACATGTAGATCGATCGATCGATGGCCCTGGTAAATTTATTCAAACTAATATTGTTGGCACTTACGTCCTATTAGAAGAGGCTAGAGATTATTGGTATAATCTAGATAGTGATAAGAAGAATAACTTTAGGTTTCACCATGTATCCACTGATGAGGTCTATGGTGATTTAGAGGGAATGGATGATCTATTTACTGAAGAGACGCCTTACGCGCCTAGCTCTCCTTACTCTGCTGCCAAAGCAAGCTCAGATCATCTAGTGCGTGCATGGCAACGTACTTTTCAATTCCCAACTCTAATAACGAACTGCTCAAATAATTATGGCCCTTACCAGTTCCCTGAAAAGCTAATACCTCTCATTATTGTTAACGCTTTAGAAGGTAAGCATTTACCAATTTATGGTAATGGTAAACAAATACGTGACTGGCTCTATGTCGATGATCATGCAAGAGCACTGCTCCATGTCGCACTAACTGGAAAGATTGGTGAAACATACAATATTGGCGGACACAATGAATTACAAAATATTGAAGTGGTTAAAACTATCTGCAGCATCTTAGATGAATTAGCACCAAGTAAGCTTGATGGAATTAAACAGTATGAACAGCTTATTACTTACGTAGGCGATAGAGCGGGACATGATGTTAGATACGCCATTGATGCAACTAAGATAGCCAATGAACTTAACTGGAGGCCAGATGAAACATTTGCAACAGGCATTAAGAAAGCTATCCAGTGGTATTTGGATAATAAAATATGGTGCAAGCATGTGCAAGATGGAAGTTATCAGGGTAAGAGATTAGGAGTGGTTAAATCATGAAAGGAATTATTCTAGCTGGTGGATCTGGCACTAGGCTATACCCAATTACCAAAACTACATCTAAGCAGTTAATGCCCATTTATGACAAGCCGATGATTTATTACCCCTTGTCGATTCTAATGCTAGCTGGCATCAAAGAGGTGTTGATCATCTCTACCCCTGAAGACCTTCCAAGGTTTGAGCAACTCTTTGGTGATGGCTCTGATATTGGCATGAAGTTTGAATACATCGTGCAGCCCTCTCCTGACGGCTTGGCTCAAGCCTTTATCTTAGGTAATAGTTTTATTGGTGATGACGATGCCTGTTTAATTCTAGGCGATAATATCTATTATGGTCACGGAATGACTGATATGCTGGCTAACGCTGTTAGTAATGCCAAAGATAAAAACATGGCCACCGTGTTCGGTTATCACGTGAGTGATCCTGAGCGCTATGGTGTGATTGATTTTGATCGAACTGGCAAAGCACTTAGCATTGAAGAAAAGCCAGAAACTCCTAAAAGTAATTACGCAGTAACCGGCCTTTACTTTTATCCTAACGATATCGTTAAGAAAGCTGTCGAAGTCGTGCCATCTGATAGAGGTGAGTTAGAGATTACTTCGGTTAATCAAATGTATTTAAGTGAAGAGCGCCTAAGTGTTGAGCTTATGGGTAGAGGCTATGCCTGGCTTGATACTGGAACACACGAGAGCCTTCTAGAGGCTTCAACATTCGTAGAGACTATTGAGAGAAGACAGGGCTTAAAAGTAGCGTGCATCGAAGAGATTGCCTTTGAGAAAGGCTATATTAATAAAGAAGAGCTCATAGAGCTAGCCATACCCTTAGCTAAGAATCAATATGGACAATATTTGCTTAGACGTGCAGAGGGAGTGATTTGAAGTTCACCCCTCAGTCAATTAAAGATGTGATACTCATTGAGCCCACTATACATGGTGATGACAGGGGCTACTTTGTAGAAACCTTTAGGCAAGATCTGCTTGAAGAGGCTATCGGATACAAGGTTAACTTTGTACAGGACAATGAATCCAAATCAATCAAAGGCGTGCTTAGGGGGCTGCATTATCAATTGCCGCCATTCACTCAGGCTAAACTCGTCAGAGTGATTGAAGGCAGGGTCTTGGATGTGGCGGTTGATATTAGAAAATCTAGCCCCACCTTTGGTCATCATGTGTCTTTAGAGCTAACCGCAGAGAATAAACATCAATTATTTGTGCCGCACGGCTTTGCCCACGGCTTTGTTGTATTAAGTGATAGCGCTACCTTTGCTTACAAGGTTGATAACTACTACGCACCTGAGCATGATCGAGGCATTGCTTTTGATGATAAAGAGCTTAAAATTAATTGGCAATTATCGGCAGAAGAGTTGCAACTCTCAGATAAAGATAAAGCCCATCCATCTTTGGCCAATGCCAAAGATTTGTCTGAGTAGCTGATAGTCATGAGAATACTCGTTATCGGCAAGAACGGCCAATTAGGCAGGTCTATTCAGAAGCTAGTTAATACTGGTACCAAAATAGGCAACAATCAAAGCCCTAATGATTTTATCTTTGTTGGTAGTGAAGAGCTAGACTTAAGCAGTGAGAGCAGTATCAGTAACTACTTTGGTAATAATAAGTTTGATCTTATCATTAACTGCGCAGCCTACACTCAAGTTGATAAAGCAGAGCAAGAGGCAGATTTAGCAAACCAGATTAACCATCTAGCAGTAAAACAACTAGCAAGCATTGCAATCAATCAACAGGCAGGGCTAATACACATCTCTACTGACTATGTCTTTGACGGAGAGAGTAATAAACCTTACTTAGAAACAGATACGCCCAATCCAATCAACGTCTATGGCAGAACCAAGCTTGCTGGAGAAAAAGCACTGCAAACAGTAATGCCAATGAATGCTCTTGTTATTAGAGCTAGCTGGCTTTATTCTGAATATAGCAATAACTTTGTTAGCACCATGCTAAAACTTGGCAAAAAGCAAGATGAGTTAAGCGTGGTAAATGATCAAATAGGCTCACCTACATATGCTGCTGATTTAGCAGAAGCTATCCTGACAATAATAAACAACAAAGATTATCAAAATAAAGAGTGCCCCACTGAAATATATCATTATTCAAATGAGGGTGAAATAAGTTGGTATGATTTTGCTAGAGAAATCTTTAAAATAAAAAAGATAGAATGTGAAGTTAACTCTATTGCAACAAAGCAATATCCAACGCCTTCCAAAAGACCGAGAAACACTTTAATGAGTAAGAATAAAATAGTTAAACTATTTAGCTTAGTTATTTATGATTGGGTTGAGTCATTGCAAAATTGTATTAAAAACATAGAGGAGAAATAATGAAAGCAGTCATATTGGCAGGTGGCTTGGGTACACGCCTAAGTGAAGAAACAAATTTAAAGCCAAAACCAATGGTGGAAATTGGCGGTAAGCCAATTCTATGGCACATTATGAAAATGTATTCCTCGCATGGAGTTAATGATTTTGTAATATGCTGTGGCTATAAAGGCTATATGATTAAAGAATATTTTGCCAATTATTTTCTTCATCAGTCAGATATAACTTTTTGTATGAATAAAAATTCTATGGAGGTACATCAAAGGCGTGCAGAGCCATGGACAATTACTTTGGTTGATACGGGCGATAATTCTATGACAGGTGGAAGGCTAGGTAGGGTGTCTAAATATGTAAAAGATGAGGACGCATTTTGTTTTACTTATGGCGATGGTGTTTCAGATGTTAATATTTCAAAACTGATAGTCTTTCATAAAGAGCACGGTAAAGACGCAACCTTGACTTCTGTTTATCCGCCAGGTAGGTTTGGTGCGCTAGATATACAACGTAATCAAATTAAAAAATTTACAGAAAAACCTAGAGGTGATGGCTCCTTAATCAATGGCGGTTTTTTTGTGCTTTCTCCAAAAGTTTTAGAGCGAATTTCTGGAGATCAATGCACTTGGGAGCAAGAGCCATTAAAAGGCTTAGCTAAAGATGGCAATCTGATGAGTTTTAAACATGAGGGCTTTTGGCAACCTATGGACACAATGAGAGATAGACTGCATCTACAAGGTCTCTGGGAAAATGATAAGGCCCCTTGGAAAACTTGGTAATTAACAATGATTGATCAAGAGTTTTGGAAAGATAAGCGCGTTTTCTTAACAGGTCATACTGGCTTTAAGGGTAGCTGGCTATGTTTATGGTTACAGCAGCTTGGAGCGGATGTAACAGGTTATTCGCTTGCTCCGCCCACCAATCCAAGTCTATTTGACGTTGCTAATGTAGCACAAGGTATGAAAACTATCATTGGTGATATTCGTGATGGTGTAATGCTATCTAACGCAATGTCAAATGCAGCGCCAGAAATTATTATCCATATGGCGGCCCAACCCTTAGTACGTCAATCGTATATAGACCCCGTTGAAACTTACTCTACCAATGTGATGGGTACAGTTCATTTGCTTGAGGCTGTTCGTGGCTCGCCAAGCGTGCGTGCGGTGGTTATTGTTACTACTGATAAGTGCTACGAAAACAAAGAATGGGTATGGGGCTACAGAGAGAGTGATCCTATGGGTGGTTATGACCCTTATAGTAGTAGTAAAGGGTGTGCGGAATTGGTTACTAGTGCCTTTCGAACATCCTTCTTTAATCCTTTTGACTACTCTGAGCATAAGGTTGGGCTTGCAACGGCAAGGGCTGGAAATGTTATTGGCGGTGGCGATTGGGCAAGCGATCGACTCATTCCTGATATGATTGTGGCATTTAAAAAAGGTGAGAATGTACATATTCGTAATCCAGGATCGACACGTCCATGGCAACATGTGCTAGAGCCATTGCGAGGTTATTTAGTATTAGCTGAAAATTTAGTAAGAGCTGGGGCTGAATTCTCGGAGGGCTGGAACTTTGGTCCGAACAGTTCAGATGCAAAACCAGTTAAATCAATTGTCAAAAAAATGATTCAATATTGGGATGATGGCGCGGCTTGGGATTTAGATAATAGTGAAAATTCACATGAGGCTGGGTACTTAAAGCTCGATATTTCAAAAGCGGACAGTCGACTTAATTGGAGGCCGTTACTCAATCTTGATCAAGCTTTGAAGCTGACTGTTGATTGGTCAAAGAACTGCAAAAATGGTGTTGATCCAAGAGAAGTAACGTTAAAGCAAATTAGTGATTATCAAAAGAAATTTTAGAAAAACCACTCAAAAAAATATCTTATAGGTTAATAAGGAAATAAAATGAAAGAATTTGAACAGATTGCATATGCCAAAACCGTATACGGGCAGGAAGAGATTGACGCAGTCGTTAAGTGTCTATCTGAATCAACCCAAATGGGAAACTATTCTCGAAAATTTGAACAAAAAATTGCAAATCTTTTTGACAAAAAACACTGTCTGTATGTAAATTCAGGATCGTCGGCACTTTTTATTGGTGTCGAGGCTTTTAACTTTCCGTCAGGATCTGAGGTGATAACTCCAGCACTCACATTCTCTACATCAGTTGGTTGTCTTGTAAAAAATAACTTAGTGCCAGTTTTTGTTGATGTTCAGCCTTTGACTTATTGCATTGATGAGTCACAAATTGAGCCTCAAATAACAGACAAGACTGTTGCCATTTTAGCGCCAAATTTGATGGGTAATTTATGTGACTGGCCTGAAATTAGAGCGATTGCTGACAAGCACAATCTTATTGTAATAGAAGATTCTGCGGATACTCTAGGTGCTACCATAAATGGTAACATTTCTGGTTTTTATTCTGACATGTCTATTACTAGCTTTTATGGCTCTCACATAATTAATTGTGCGGGTAATGGTGGAGCCCTAGCGATCAACGACGATAAAGTGATGGCGCGAGCTAAATTACTTAGATCTTGGGGGCGCAGCTCCTCTTTATTTGATGAACAAAGTGAGGCCATCGAAAATAGGTTCAATGTTAATTTAGAAGGGATTGACTATGATGCTAAATTTGTTTTTGAAACGATCGGGTATAACCTGGAAGGAAATGAAGTTGGAGCTGCATTTGGTCTAGCGCAACTTGAAAAATTAAACATTAACATTGAGACTCGACAAAGAAACTTTCAAAAGCAGTGTGAGTTCTTCTCCAAGTATCCAGAGTATTTTGCTAACCCTCTGGAGACGGCTGGTTGTGAAACCGCATGGCTGGCATTTCCGTTGTTGATTAAAGAGAGTGCACCATTTACTAGAAAAGACATGCAGATATTTTTGGAAAATAGAAATATACAAACACGTGTGGTTTTCACTGGCAACATTCTTCGTCAACCTATGTGTAAAAATGTCAGTCTTAGGGTCCAAAATGGTGGCTACCCTAACGCAGATCGTGTTATGAAATGGGGCATACTACTCCCAGTTCATCATGGCTTAACAGAATCAATGTTTGAAAGATTTCAAAGCACCATTGAGGAGTTTATTGCGTGTTTTAACTAAGTCATTTAGTTATTTTAAAAGCAGGTGTAGTTAGAGTTAATTTTTTGGGGCGGTTGATTTAGTTAAAAAAATTGTGACAACGAATTTAAAAAAAAACATCCCTTCCAAGGGGTTGATTTAATATGCTAAAAGTAAATATATATTATAAAAAGGTCGATTTTGAAAATAGTTAGTACTGAAGTTCCTGGATGTTTTGAAATCTTTCCTCTCATTCATCGTGATTTAAGAGGAGCTTTTATTAAAACCTTTCATGCTCCAACTTTTATTGAGTTTGGCTTGTGTACATCGTTTAAAGAAGAATATTATTCAATCTCCACCGAAAATGTTCTACGCGGGCTTCATTTTCAGCTTCCACCTGATGACCATGTCAAACTAGTATATTGTATTTCAGGGCGTGTTAAAGATGTCGTGCTTGATTTACGCCTTGGTTCACCTTCTTATGGCAACCATGTTTGCGTTGAGTTGTCCGCTGAACTAGGTAATATGGTATATATTCCGAAAGGCATGGCCCATGGTTTTTGTAGCCTAAGTGACAGTTCCACTATGGTTTATAAGACAAGCACTGTGCATTCGCCTCAGCTCGATAGTGGAATACGATGGGACTCTGCAGGTATTATTTGGCCTGATTCAACTATGATTATTTCTGATAGAGATAGAAATTTGTCTGCATTGGCTGATTTTGATAGCCCTTTTCGTTACAAACTTAGAGAATCACAATGAGCAAGCAGCGTATTGCACTTGTAACTGGCGGGACCGGATTTATAGGTGTTAATTTAATCAAAAGATTAACATCAGCGGGTTGGATTGTTCACGTGATTGTGCGTCAAAAATCTGATTTAAATGTGCTTGAGGGCTCCATTAAGAAGATTACGGTGCATAAAACTGACGGTCACACTAGCAGCTTAATAAAAATACTAGCTAAATCTAAACCAATTGTAGTTTTTCATTTGGCGTCGTTATTTCTTTCTGGACATATTCCAAGTGATATTGTGCCACTCATTAAAAGCAATGTAATATTTTCTACCCAATTACTTGAGGCAATGAATGAAAGTGGAATTAAGAATATTGTTAATACTGGGACTTCCTGGCAGCACTACGAGAACAAAGCATGCAGCCCAGTAAATTTATATGCTGCAACTAAGCAGGCTTTTGAATCAATATTGCAATACTACATCGAAGCAAATTTTTTTAAGGCTATCACGCTAAAGCTTTTTGACACATATGGCCCAGACGACCCTCGCCCTAAGCTTTTTCATTTGTTAGAAAAATATTCTAATACAAAAGAGCCGTTGTTAATGTCTCCAGGAGAACAACTGATTGACATTGTTCATATTGATGATGTAATTGATGCCTATCTGATTGCAGCTGAGCGTTTATTGACTGATCAAGTAACCAATCATGATACTTATGCCATATCTTCAGGATGTCCTATTACCCTCAGCCAGTTGGTTAGTACTTATGAAAAAGAAACTAATAGCAGGTTGCCTATCCACTGGGGTGGCAGGCCCTACAGAGACAGGGAGGTGATGACTACCTGGAATCTTGGAGAGAAAATCCCTGGATGGGAACCAAAAGTTACGCTTAGTATAGGGATTAAAAAAATGGCTTATTCCAAAGAAGCAATGTGAGATTTTTTTTAAGGACGTATAGACAATGACCAACGTGCTTTGCACAAAGAACCTCTCCACTCTTCTAAGGCAATTATGGCGTCATCTTACTCTACATCGTAAGCGACAATTTTTTCTCCTGCTGCCTTTGATGCTTTTTAGTGCAATGGCAGAAGTTGTGAGCTTGGGTGCCGTGCTGCCCTTTCTTGGTAAGTTCACGGGCCCCGAGCGGGTTTTCAACCATCCGCTCGTCTCGGAGGTAGCACAGACTTGGGGAATCACTTCAGCTGATCAATTACTGTTGCCTCTAACTATTGGATTTTTCACGGCG
>Ga0209091_10002728_pt1 | contig 14701 bp, 14 predicted proteins | sample ArcticOcean_MG_C_6_FD_187438 | JGI IMG/M metagenome (GOLD analysis project Ga0209091, IMG submission 187438) | Marine microbial communities from western Arctic Ocean - ArcticOcean_MG_CB8_128 (SPAdes) (version 2) | ecosystem: Environmental > Aquatic > Marine > Oceanic | place: Arctic Ocean...
GTGGCAAGAAATACAGGTTGGACCTGGTTTAGGAAAAGGATATACTAGTAAAGGTTCAGGCGGATTTAATTCTGGTATGGAAGAAAGAAGAAAACATTTACCGAAAACAGTCGATCAATTAAGAACTTCAACTAATCCAAAAGTTACATATGCAGGACAAGTATTAGGAGCTTTTGTTGGAAAAGGAAGTGCCAAAACGGCTCACGATATGGCACAACAAGGTAGGTCAGTAGGACCTAATGGAGAAAAAATGCCACAAGTGTATCAAAACTTTAAAAATCGTCCTGATACTTATTATGAAAATCCTTCTAGTAGATGGTTTACAACTACTGGGGCAGAAAAAGCACAAACAGTAAGAAGTGCTGTTATTCTTCAACCTGAAAATAGAACTACAACTACCAGAGAATATTTTGGTAATGCTGGGGATAGAGAAGGAGAGGGAACATATCAACCCGGTCATTTTAGACAACCTCATAAGATTTCTTTAGCAAGCGAACAAACAGGACCTGCTAATAAACAAGGAGGATGGGGTGCTACAAATAAAGATTACGGTAAAAATGGTTATAAAGCAAGAGCTAACGCAAGAACTTTTACAGGACAAAGAAATGAAATGGGTATTGCTGGGTCAATAGTTAGTGCATTAACAGCTCCTCTTCTCGATTTATTGAGACCAACTAGAAAACAAAATGTAATTGGTAATATGAGGCCAATGGGTAACGTACAAGGTCGAAATGGAAATCATGCAGAACCTGTCTGGAACCCTAATGATACTCCAGCACCAACTATTAGAGAACAAACAGAAAATACAAAACATATTATGATGGGTGGTAGTGGAAATGCCAACGGGTATCTTATCAATAAAGATACACCTGTACCTCAAGAAAGAGATACTACATCGGTTGCTTATTATAATAATGCAGGAGCTCACGGCGGAACCACCGCTCCTAGACCATATGATGCTGATTACAATGCCAGATTAAATCCTAATAAACAAATTATCAGCAAAATTAATAGATATAATATTGGAAATACAAATCTAACTTCACACGCTCAAAATATTAGTACTTTTTCTAATACAGCGACCAACGAAACACAACTTATACCTAGTATGCCAAAACGTTCAGCAACACAACAAACTATAGGAGAATTATCCGGAAAACATACCCGTGAAAGAACTGTAAATTGTCAAAGAAATAACCCAGGGATGGTTCAAGCTTTTAATAACAATCCTTATTCCCAATCTCTCCAAAGTTGGGCCTAAATAATTTTATTTAATATATAATAAAATTATCTTTTTCTAGTTCTCTTTTTACGGGGTTTCTTTCTCTTTGTTGTTTTCCTCTTCTTCTTTCGCCGTTTTCTTGTTTTTCTCCTACCTCCTTTTCTTCCTGCGGATTCCTTCCTTTCCTTTCCAGGAGAAGAACTAATTGATTGGTATTCATCTTCATTAACATATCTAACTAAATATCTTAATTGCCAATACCATGACACTAATTTACCCATATATAAATTTCTTTCCCCTTCTTTTAATCTATCTATAAAATTCATCGATGAAAACATTAACCCTTCTATTAAAATCATAGCAGATGGTATTGGTAATCCATCTATTTCTTCCATATCTTCCGGTAATTCAGTATTACTAAAAGTAATTTCAACTATAGGTTCTATTGGACTTCCACCTTTTTTAAAAGATGTAGCAATTGGTGCTGTAATTTTTAATGGTATATTTGGATTTTCTCTTTCTTCTGCTGTTTCATCTGTTATTTCTTTTGTTTCAATTGTACCATGTCTATCACGCTCTAATATTTTTGTAGAGTCATATAATCCTAATGGTCCTTTCCATTGTTCACTATTTTCTATAATAGTTTCATCTAATATTTCTCTCATTTGAGTAATTGTTTTTACTTCATCATTTCCTCTCACCCTACATAATTTTAGATCAATATCTTGTGTATTATAATTTTTTTTAAACCATTTAGCTTTGCTTCTTGAATCTTTTGCTTTTTTAGAATATAATTTTGTTGCGTAACCACCAACTACTATTAACATATAACCTTTTTCTATTAGTTTTCCTTGTAACATATTAATATACTCCAAAGCATAAGCTAGATAAGCTTGTGATACCACTATCTCTTCTTCTTTTTTTGCTTTATGATATTGAAATCTAGCTCTTGAAGGTTCCATCTTAGCACCACCAAACCATTTAATTATTTCTGGTTCAATTGGTCTTTTATCAGTAATATATGTGTGTAATTCGCGAATTCTTTGTTTTACTGGTAATAAAGCCGCGGCGATAGCTGTAACTTTTTGTTCAGAACCTGTTACTGTATCTGATTTTGAAGAAGAACTACCAACTTTAGTAGAAACGTGTACCATAGGCGCGGATGATGTCGTAGCAACTACTTCTTCTTTATCTGATATTTTCTTTTTCTTAGTTTTTTTCTTTTTCTTCTTCTTTTTTGGTTTTGCTACGCCCCGGTCTCCGAGGAGGATAAGGGTTTTATTTATTGAATCAAGTTGATCATACCACATTTTAACGATTGAATCAGGATTCATACTGGTACCTTCTAGTTTATCTAAAAGCCTACCAGCTTTTTTATTATCTATTTTCTCACCTTTCCACAATTTTTGAAAATCCTTAATTATATCTATAAGCGTTAGACGGTGTGTTTTGATTTTACTATTTGCCTCACCAACATCTCCAACTTGTCCAAGAGAGAGCTTTGCCTTGGACAACATATATTCGCGATATTCTTTTGTTGATAATAATCCTTTAAAATCAAGAAAGAATTCCAGAAGATACATTGGTAAGGGTATACCAAGTTTATCATCAATTACAAATCCAAACTCTTGCCAGAATTTCTGATCGCTATTTCTGTCAGAGTTCATTCTTTTTTTTATTTCAGCCGCCACTATCGGCGCACTAACTATAGCTACTTGTTCGCCTATCAAACTTCCCACCCGCTCCTCGTCCAATAGTATATTTATTATACTTATAAACTGCGTTATGTTCTCAAATTTAGTTTTATCTAAAATAGTTTCCAAATTAAAACTTTTTAATAAGGTAATAGCTTTTTCAACTTGACTATCCTTTTTCTGCTCAGGTTCAGGCAGGGGTTCTTGTTTTGCTGCCCGTTCTGCTTCTTTTTTCTTTCTAGTTTTCTGTCTTTGGTTCCTCCTTTTTTTTTTCTCTTTTTTTCTTCTCTTCTTCTCTTCTTCGGATTCAATTTCCCTTTTTGTTTCCTGGAGTATATCTTTTTGAGCTAGTTCTGCTTGTTCCGATTCAAATTTTCGTCGCTCTTTCTCAATCTCTGACATTAACAATTTATTTTCTTTTCTTTCTAAACCCTCACATAAATTTATAAGTGATTGAAGAGTATCTCTCCATAATAATATTTCTTGTTTTTTTGTTTTATTGTTATATATATCTATATATTTATCAAATAAAGCTTTAGCATCTGCTTGATTTACTCGAATACCATCCATTGTTAATAACATTTCATTTACCACACTATTTTTTAAATCTTGTTGTAATTTTAATTCATCTTCATATTTTTTTTTAGAATGTTCTAATAATATTAGCACTTTACTAACTTCCGTTTCATATGATTCTATCCTTTTTTTTTGTTGTTCTTCAATTAATCTTCTTACCTCTCCCATCATAAATGTCCTTCCTTCTTCATTCGCCTTAATATAATCTGGATCTTGTGTTGCTTTGGTCAAAGACTCTACGATTTCTAGCTTATTTCTTTTAATAACTAGAGGCATCTCGTTTTTAAGAGCTTTAAACCTTCTCATATTACCTATATGAGTCGCCTGAATTTCAGATATTTCTCTTTTTTTCATTATATATCCCATAAAACTCCTAGCAAAATAATCTAATTCATCTTGCTTTGCCTTTGCTAAATCATGAACACTCATTTGATTCAAGTCTTCTCTCGGGTGTGTTAATCCGACTACATCTTGGTTGGTTTCTGATAAATCCACTTCATTAGAAAATGTCTGTCTAGTTGCTATTGAATCTAACACTGATTGTAAATTTAAACCTTGTATTATTGTTATTATTTTGGGAATACTTGCTGTTATAACACCCGCTTTAGGTTCACCACATAAAGCACACTCTTGGTCATCTTTTCTATTTTCTTCATCACATTGGTCACAAGTCCAATTTGATTTTAATGATGCCATATATAATATATTAATATATTAATATAAATATTCAATCAACCATATCGGTATTAGATATACTACAGCATTCATATTCATTAAAGACAATATAAATGATATACCCAATGCTAGATATATAAACCATTGGGGAATTTTTACATAGTGGCGTAAAATTAAAACAAAAATTAATGCAAAAATTGCTATTCTTCCAAACGGACAAATTCTCACACCATATTCATCTCCTACTATATGTTCAAACCACAAGCCTTCTGGACTTCGTAAAAAATTAAAATCTATACTTGTTTTGAAAAATAAAAACATAAAAATCAAATAAAGTGTCTCTAAAATAGAAACTCTTAATGAAGACATATAATATATTAAATTATTTTTTTCTAGTTCTTTTTTTTCTGGTTCCCCCTTTTTTCCTTGTTTTATTATTTTTTGGTTTTATTATACCATCCATAAAATCATCAAACCGTTTTTTATAAGCACCGCTATTTACAGCAGATACCTCTGATTGCGCTCTGTCTTTTATATGTTGTTTTGATTTGAAAAAACTTTCAATAAATTTTTTGTTATTATATTTTTGCAAAATATCAATAATTCCCATATTTATATTTATTGAACTTTTCTTAGATGGTCCTGGACCCTTTATATCACAACAAAAATCACCTTTACCCCAAACTTTCCAATCTTTTTCTTTAACCTGTTTATTACGCATACATAATAACAAAGAATAATCCATTAAATTATGTTTTTTTAAAAAAGTTGAATCTTTTTTCATTTGCTTTTTAATTTTTTTAGCATTATTAATAAAAATTTTTGAATCTCCAAAATTATTATCTTTTCCTATTTTTTTTACTGTATGATGTAAAACAGTTCTTCTTCTATGTGATCCTTTCAAGTCAAACACCCATGTTCCATTTTTATATGGATTCAAGTTTTTTTGTATAACATACACGATATTGTTTTTTTTATATATTCCATAAAATTTAGGTAATAATGAGTTTTTATTTCTTCGCATATACTTTGTATAATGATCCATTAAATTTTTTAATGATAATTTGTCTCCTTTTGTCATTTCCTTTACAAAAAAATATCGTGTTTTTGAAAACCACATTTTCATACCACTTTTACCACTTCCCACTACAAATGTTGTTTTAGATAATTCATTTTCATAAAATTTTTCATTTATTCCCCATAATTTTCTTAGGTTCATGAATCTTTTGTTAAATTGGGGGAAATTTTCTAATTCTTTTGAAATATCTACAAAATTATTTAAACTCATATATATATATTATCTAAATATAATTATATTCTACCAACCATATAGGAATTAAATAAACAACCGCGTTCATATTCATTAAAGATAAAACAAAAGATATAATCAACGCCATATTAATAAACCATTTTGGTATTATTATATAATGTCTGACAATAAAAATAAAAATTAAAGCAAATATAGCTACTTTACCAAAAGGACAAATTCTACCACCATATTCATCACCTATTAAATGTTTGAACCATTTTCCTGTTGGACTTTTCAATACGTTAAAATCAATACTTGTTTTAAAAAATATAAACATAAATATTAAATAAACAGATTCTAATATGGATATTATCATTATATAATACCCTTATAATATTTTTATATATATATAATATAAATGGACTTATCCAACCCAAACATACCACCCCCACCAAAACGAAAAACCCCTCCAAAACGAAAAAAACCACCAACACCGGGTAAGAAAAAAGGACCACCATCACGAAAAAATCGAGGTCCCCCAGAAAGAAGAAGACTTCCAGCATGGAACCCACAGGACGATTCACACATTTTTTCGACAACTATACCAATCAAAGAAGCACAAAAGATAGATCAAGAAAGAAAAAGAATATTTGCATCCACCCAACATAGTATACCACTAATATCATTACCAGAAGCACGATTAAGAGAAAATAAAAGAAAAATAAACAATTTTGCCAATGATAAGATTAACTATAATCCCTATAGGAGTTTTCCAGAAAGGGTAAAAGATGGTGCTATTTTAGCAAATAAAAGACCACCTAGAAGAAATAAAACAAGGAAAAAGAGGGCTACATCGTTGAAATCTTTGAAAAACAGACCTCCAGGTATGGGTGGAAGAAGAAAAACGCGTAGAAAGAAGCGCAGAAAAACAAAAACCAAAAAGAAAAGAAGAAAAAGAAAGCATAAAACAAGAAAACGTATACGGTAAATTTATTATAATATTAATCAAATAATATTATATCAATATAATATCACCTTAATATATCTAATATGAGTAAAGCACAAAAAAGAGATGGAAAAAAATCAGCATCTAAATCTTCAGGGTCTAAAAGTTCTGTTGACAAAACAACAACTGATAGTGGAGGTCATCGCCATAGTACAAAATCTCGCATATTTACCAGAGGATTACCTAAAAAAGATATGATGGAAAGTATAAAATATTTAAAAACTTTAATATCAAATGATCGTGGAGTTTCGCGTTTAAGACAGATTAAACAGTATCGAAGAGAATGTTTAGAAACAATAATTGCAGAAATATATGTCCGAATAAATGATTTGTACGGGGGTAGGGTTGATTTATTTCCTGAAAATATTTGTCCTGTTAGTTTCCTTTTATCATCCTTTGCTGAAATGCCAGGTTCAGTTTTAACAACTGAAAGCGGTCTTCCAGGTAATATAGTCTGGATTATAGTTAGTACATTAATAAATCACGATAATATTTTCAAATTTAAGATGGTAGATGAAAATGAAAGTATTGTAGAAAAAAAACTATTTCATGAACGACAAGGAGGCCGATTTAAACTAAAAACATATTTTTGGTGTAAATTAGATAATACATCGGGAGAACATTCCGCATTTGCTAATGTGTCTGAGGATTTTGAAACAACCGAAACAGTAGAACATACAGAATATAGAGCAGAATTAGCTTTAAATAGGGAGTTATTTACAGCGCGTTCATTAACCCAACATCAAAATTGCTTTTTTCCTTTATATAGAGGTATACCACTTAAATATATGGGTGGTTGGATGGGAAAAGTTCAAGCATCATCACCATATGTAACTTCAGATTGGCAAGAACCTGGAGACAAAACTGTATTTTCTGTAAAGGTTGGTCAAGAAGATACAGACTCTCATAGTTTTGCAATTGATAAACCAATAGAAGTAGTGGTGAAGGAGATACATGAAAAATACGAACACCCCCGGTTTTTACCTGATGCGATTGGTTGTGAAAATTTATTATCGTTAATTTTATTGATAGAACATGAACTAGTTCACGTTGCTTATGGTATATATGATAATGAAGGAAATTATGGAAGTGGTAATCAACTTGCGACAATGGAAATGTGGGAAGATTTATTAGTACCTCTACCAGACGAGGGGGGAGGAGCTGCGCCTGCGAAAGGTGTCAATAAGCGAAAGACAAAGAGTGATCACCCACTTATCCAGGGTATTACAGATGATAATGGACATGGACTTATTTTTGTTGAATGGTTAAATTTATTATTCGGACATATAGGACATTTATCTCCATTTGACAGTATAAGCACCGATACTGTTCTTGTTGATGAAACAATAACAAGATTTATATCCACCACGGTAACACAAGCTATGAAAAGGGAATATGATAGAGTATTACAAGAAATAGAAGATGAAGAACTTGGAGGAGGTGGTAAAAGAAAAATAAGAAGGAGTAGGAGGAAAAAAACTAAAAGAAGAAAAAGAAAATCAAAAAAAAAGAAAACAAAAAAAGGAGGAAAGAAAAAAAGAAAGACTCGTAGAAGAAGGCGAAAAAGAAGAACAAAAAAAGCAGGATTTGGAACTTTCGGTAAAAATTAGTATTTTTAATAATTATAGTTAGAGATAATTCGACTATAATTATTATATGTCTTTGGATATACATAAAAAAATAAAAGATAAATTAAAATTTTTTATAAGTAAGAATAAAATACCACATATTATTTTTTATGGTCCATCTGGTGGGGGTAAACGAACAATTTTAAATGAATTTATAAATGATATATATGAAAATGATAAACCTAAAATGAATCAATATGTAATGCATGTAAATTGTGCTCATAGCAAAGGTATAAGATTTATAAGAGATGAATTAAAGTTTTTTGCGAAAACCAATATTCATAATAAAAATAATAATTTATTTAAAAGTATTGTTCTTTTCAACGCAGATAAATTAACGATGGACGCGCAATCAGCACTTAGAAGATGTATCGAACAATTTAGTCATACAACTCGTTTTTTTATACTTGTAGAAAATGAAAATAGATTATTAAAACCTATTTTATCAAGATTTTGTAATATTTATATACCATTACCAATTATAAATAAAAAAAAACAAAGCTTACACACCTTTAATAAAAAAAATATAAAAAACAACGAATATCTATTAAAACATAAATTATGGCTCAAACGAAATTTAATCAAAAAGACAAATTACAAAGATATTAAAAGTTGTAATGATTTTGTTGAAAAATTATACGAAAAAGGTTATAATGGTATTGATATTATAGACATAATTGATACTGAAAAAACAATAGAAAAGGAAAACAAATATTTATATTTGATTTATTTTGATAAAATTAGAAGTGAATATAGAAATGAGAAATTATTCATGTTTGTAATATTAAATTTATTTTTTATGCGGAAAAACTTAAATTTAGAAAATATTTTAGAAATGTAAATGGACGATTATAATGTTAATGTTTTATCTGAAGCCAAAAACGAATATTCATCTAGACTAGTAACCATATTAACACCTTTGATTATAGAGGGTATTAAATCTATTTTTAATGAAGCAAGTAAATTATGTTTAGATAATGACGAAGAAGACAAATATTTAATGACATTTCAAAATTTTCTCTCCAGAGTTCCCAAATGGAATTCTACTATTATAGATGAAGAAACAAAACGAATAGTTACCCAAAGTAATTGTAGTTATTTAGAAGATTTATTAACCTGTGTCCATATAACACAATTAAAAATTTTAACAAGTATTAGAGTATCACAAAAACAAAAAAAAATAGATATTGATATTCCAAAGTTGAATACATTTATCCACAGATGTTATATTTATTATGCTAGAAAACTTTATTCAAATGTTTATTTATTTGAAAGTAATATTTTACCTTTGAATTATCAAAAAAATATGAGAGAAGCAGAATTAATGTGTCAAGAATCTGTATTACAAGTAATAAGAGAAAATATGCCTGTTGAAAAAATATTGAGAGCATATATTGACGAAACAGTAGATGAGGAAATAATAGAAGAAACGATTGAAAAACAAGTTACAGAACTTGAAAAGAAAAAAATAGAAGAAGAATTAGAAACAGTAATTAAAGACGAGAAAAAGGACGGAACAATAAAAAAAAGTGAAGATACTATTGTTCTTGAAAAGCCTGATTTGGAAAAAGAAAAAGTAGTTGCTTCTGCGTTGAAAACAGATTCTATTATTAATAAAATAGAAAAAGATACGTTGGGCGGACCAAAAGAAAACAATATCAAATTAACTATCGAAACACCCATAGAGAAAATCGAACCAAAAGAAGAAGTAGTAAATAGATTGTCTTTTAATGATACAGATAGTGTTGTTAATTATGATAAAAAAGCTTCCCCATCCAATAATCCTCCACCCGTTAAATTGGACGCACCTAAGACTTTAGAAAGATTGGAAAAAATTTCTTTTGTACAAAATGAAAAGAGAAAGGCAGAAGAAGCCGATGACGAGGATGACGAAGATAAAATAACTATTTTTGGAGACATTAATTTAGAATTGGATGCGATCGACGTCCAAAATTTAGATAAAAATTTAAAATTAGAACCAGATCCGATATTAAACGATATTGAAATTCTTGGATAATGCGTTTTATTTATATAATTATTTATGAATTATTATATAAATGTCTAATTCAATATTTGTTACTGGTCTGGCAATAGCATGTGCTTACTTACTTTTTAGATTTATAGAAATGCGTTTTATTTTAAAAGAAAACAAACCATTAAAGGTTTTAACTAGGGATACGTTAGTAGTATATTTGAGTGTAATTTTGGGAAATTTTGTTATGAGTCAAGTTGGTGGATTTGATATATCAAAGGCTGTTCCTCAGGTATTCACCAATAATCCTGATTTTTAATTTAAGAAGGATTTTCTGTAATTACATTTACCTTCCAAGATGATATAGATTTAATAACAATAGAATTATCAACCTTATTTTTTAGAGAAATTTTTTGACCTTTAAATCTTGAACCTGTTTTAATCCATATATTTTGATAATGTTTTAATGTTTGATTACCATCATCAAATGTATTAATTTTGAAAAGGGGTAAAGAATCCATTATATATTAATATTAAATTATCTTTTTAATATTAACTTCAATTTTACATTATCATCGAACTCATATTGTCAATGTTGATAATTTTTTGTTTTTTAATTTTTTTCTTTGAACTTACAAAATTTTTGAATAGTGGATTATCTAATTGTTTTTCAGGAGTATGAGCGTGTACGGTTCTAACTATCATTTTATAAAGTTTGAATTCAGGATATCTTTCCTCTCCATTCTTTTTATAAAGTATATTTCTTCCCTTATCATCTTTTGTCCATTCAATAATTAATTTTGCGATAGGATTTTTACAGTTTTTTTGATCTTCTGAATCTTCTATAAAGTAATCAAATAGAGAGCAACCAAGCCTACACAAATCAAAACTTTTATTTGCTTCTAATCTTGGTTTTTTTTCATCAAAATAAGGTTCAAAATTATATTGTGTTGCTGCGTCACCTTTTGAATGATAACTATCACTGCATATTGTTTTTCCTTTATAACTATAAATAGCTCTTCCAAAATCAATTATTTTGTAAATTTTTCCATGTGTTGGAACTCTATAATAAGTATTATTGAATTTATAATTCAAGAATTTCTTATCAGTTGAGACATACATTACATTATTTGTATGTAAATCGTTGTGAGTAAAATTAAATATTTTTTGATATGTTATCAACATCATAATAATTTGAAATAAACAAGATTTCCATTCATTATCTGTCAATTCATTTTCTTCATCGTCTAATAAAGAATCTAATGTATTTTCAAGCTTTTCAAGACAAATAATTTGTATAGGAAAATTAAAAACACTAGCATTAATTAGTTCATTATCAGTATTCATACTAGAATATTCACTCATTTGTGAATTAGATAGACTATCTTCATCTGAATTATCACTATATTCACTAGAATTCCCGGAAACACTTTCATCTTCTTCATCTTCATCATCCTCATCATCTTCATCATCTGTATTTGAAGATCTTGATGAACAAGTTGAATCACTTTTTTTAGCACTTTTATCACTTTTATTACCTTTGTTATTTGTTTCAACAGAATATTCTTCTTGTATGGAATTCTCATGTATTTTTAAATTTTCACTTGTTAATTTAAACATCCCTTCAAATATATTATCATTTATGGTCTCACAATCCAAAACAATATCTTCGGTATTATCTAGAGAAATTTTTTTCCTATAATTTCTTGTATCACTAAACAAATTCTTTTCATCTATTTCATCTAAATGGAAAAGTGAATTATTTTGTTTATGAAAATATGGAGAATCATATAAATATTCTAAATCATCATAAACATTAACTTGAAATTCTTTTTGAATTGATAAAAAACTTCCGAAAAAATTAGTACCGTGCACAAATCCTGAATTATTTACCAATTTAGAAGATAAATAAGAGAAAAAACTATCAACATATGCTGAATTATTGTAATCTTTTACTTTCTTACAACATTTATCAGGTGATATACTAGGTAAAGAAGAGACAACTGATGTATCCATATCTTTATATTTTCCTACCATCAACTTTACAGGATCTAAAAGTGGAGAGAATTTAAAAAATGATTCACAACTATGAATAGCATCTGTTTTACTGTCCTTTACCTTTATTGTAAAATTATTGTTATTTCCACGATTCGTTATTTGATTTATACTATATCGATTATTTAGATTGATATTATTATAGTTATTTTCATCTAAATCAAAAAATCTAGAATAAATAGGAATATAATTTTGTGGATTTTCAAAACCATTTTTTACTAAATAATTAAATAAAGTACTGTTGTCATTTTTTCTATAAAAGAGCTCAAACATTAAAATTAATATATACATTTTTTATTCTATTTAAACTAATTTGTGCGTAAAAATATTAAAAAATAAGTGAAATAAATTATTATAAGAATGAATTTAGAACTAAAAAAGTTTGATATGAAAAATATTTCATTTAAGGTAAATGAAAATCAAGGACCCGTTATTGTTTTAATAGGTAGAAGAGATACAGGAAAAAGTTTTTTAGTAAGAGATTTGCTATATTACCAACAAGATATTCCTATAGGAACTGTTATTTCAGGAACAGAAGCAGGAAATGGTTTTTATGGTTCAATGGTTCCTAAATTGTTTATACATGACGAATATAATACAGCAATTATAGAAAATATATTAAAAAGACAAAAAATTGTAATGAAGCAAGTTAAAAGAGAAATAGCATCTTATGGTAGATCAAATATTGACCCTAGAACATTTGTCATTTTAGATGATTGTTTATATGATAATACATGGGCACGAGAAAAATTAATGAGATTGCTTTTTATGAATGGTCGTCATTGGAAAGTTATGCTTATAATTACAATGCAATATCCACTCGGTGTTCCTCCTAATTTAAGAACAAATATTGATTATACATTTATTTTGAGAGAACCTTATATCGCAAATAGAAAAAGAATTTATGAAAATTTCGCTGGTATGTTTCCAACATTTGAAAGTTTTTGTCAAGTAATGGATCAATGTACGGAAAATTATGAATGTTTAGTTGTAGCAAATAATGCAAAATCAAATAAACTTGAAGATCAAGTTTTCTGGTATAAAGCTGTAGCCCATAGAGATTTTAAATTAGGTTCAAAGGAGTTTTGGGAAATGTCAAAAGATCTTGATTCAGATGATGAGGACCAAGGTACTGCGTTTGACCCAAGGGGTGGTAGAAAAGGACCAGCTATTAACGTAAAAAAAAGTAAATGGTAATGATTTAATATTAAATATATAAAATCATTAATTAATCTTTATTTGATTTATCTTCTTGTTTCTCTGAAATTTCCACCTTAATATTTTCTGTTTCAGTATTTCTAGAGGCATTTGTCAATCCTCTATTAATCGCATCTTGAACGGCTGCCCCTCTAGGGACATTATCACCTTCAAAAAGTTCTTTACGAATATCTGCTGATGTTACCTCTTCTTTATTACCAAGAACACTTTCTATCGTATTATTTATACCTACAAGTTGCCCGTCTTTATTAATATTTTGTGTCAGTTTATTACCTGTTTCTTTAGCTAATTTCTTATTTTCTTCAATAGCTGATTTTTTTGCTTCTAATACGCGTTTTTCAAATTGCGTTTTAGCAGCTACTTCATTTTTATTTTTCTCATTCATTAATTGATTTAATTCCTCTTCTAGATACTCAACTCGACCGGTCTTGTAAGCTTCAGGTTCCCAAGGCATCCACATTCCAACAGGACCAACATAAACATTATGATTGGGATCAACTTCTCGTAATAATTTACAACGCAATTCGGCTTCTTGTTGAGTAGAATACACACCTCTGATTTTCAATCCCCGGGTACTGGTTTGAAATTGTTGTTCCGTATTAAATTCATCTTCAATTCTATCTTCATTAGCATCTAGAAAATTTTTGTATTCATCTCTTACGTAATTTGTAGTAAATGTTTCCTTTTCAGTTTTTGTATATTCTTGAAAATCTTTCATCACATCGTCAAAATTAATGCTATATTTATATGACAAGAAATTAATAAATTGTGTAAATTTTTGGACGCTTTTTGTAAAATCATAGTGTTTTAGGAATTCTTGAAAAAAGTAATGATTTTTCTGCTGTAAAATATTTTCAGGACTTACAAAACTCACACAAACAAATTTTTGTCCGGAGAGCGGTTTATCCTCTTCCAATAAATCCACATATTTAGGATTTACAGTTCCATCAGTAGTTTTTTGATATACACAACCAGGTTTTGACATATTATACTATTTTAACGAGAATCATTTTTAAGTTTTAATTTTAATATATATTTTTTTTTCTTATTATTATTTATAATGCTTCAAAAATTAATGCAAATGTTAGATTTAGGAGAACTTATTCGCAGAGCCGTCAAATACCTTGTAGAAGGTGTTATGGTTGCTATTGCCGCATACGCAATTCCAAAAAAATCGTTAAATCTCGACGAAGTTGCGCTTATTGCCTTGACAGCTGCAGCGACCTTTAGTATTCTTGATACATATGTTCCATCTATGGCTGTGTCAGCCCGTAGCGGCGCAGGCTTCGGTATTGGGGCAAATCTTGTCGGGTTTCCACGAATGTAAGTTAGTTAATTAATATTTCAATTATTAAATATTAATTAAATTGTTGACACAAATTCCCATTCCAATTCTTTACATATCT
>Ga0209091_10002739_pt1 | contig 14660 bp, 15 predicted proteins | sample ArcticOcean_MG_C_6_FD_187438 | JGI IMG/M metagenome (GOLD analysis project Ga0209091, IMG submission 187438) | Marine microbial communities from western Arctic Ocean - ArcticOcean_MG_CB8_128 (SPAdes) (version 2) | ecosystem: Environmental > Aquatic > Marine > Oceanic | place: Arctic Ocean...
AAATTTATGACTGGTCATGGTGTTACATTTGGTGGTAAGAAACACGAAGAAATGGAAATTGAAGTAACAGGAACTGATGATGTAAATAGAAAGTATCAAATTATGATACTTACACCAAAAGAATTATTTGGAAAAACAGTCTCAGTTAGTTCTAAGTATATGGAAAGAGGTCCCTGGACTAAGACTGAAACACCAGATGTATTTGAGTCTCGAATCGCAAGGGTAACTCTTATATTTGATTAGAAGAAGAATATGAATATAGATAAAAAAACTTATGAACTGTTGCTCTTAAGATATAATGAGATGCACTCTGCTATATTAAAACCTTGTGCTGAGAAAGAAAAGTTCGCAACACTAATTAAAGAGGTAGAACAGCACTTAGAAAATGCAGGCAAAACTATTGTATACTCTGGTGGTTTATCAGTGTTAGAATATGCAACAAAGTTAGCGAAAGAGGCAAACGAAAGAACTAATACAGTGCCAGAGAAATCATGGTCGAAAATGAATGAAGAAGAATTAAAAAGTCCTATAGCACCTGACCCAGATATTGAATATACTTCAGATGAATGGTGTTCATGTGGACATAGAATACTAGATTGCGACTGTAAAGCAGGGTGCAAATGTGAGTGTAATAAGAGATTTTTGGGTGCTTATTAACTTACGACTTAATTTTTAATAAAATAGATAAATACTAGTGTTAAAACCATAGTTCATAATACTATTATAGGAGATAAAGAAAATGGCAAGAACATTAAACAATTTTGGTGTACCTACAGATTCTGGTTCCGCTGTCGGCACTGGTATCTTACAACCAAAACTTAACTATAGATTCCGTGTAGTAGTTGCTGGTTTTGGTGGCATAGGAACATCATCACAAGAATTTACAAGACAGGTTATGAATGTATCCCGTCCTAAGGTATCACATGAGTCAATTCCATTAGATTCATACAACTCACGTATGTATGTCATGGGTAAGCACACATGGGAACCAATTACAATTACATTGCGTGATGATATCGCAAACAATCTAACTAAACTAGTTGGTCATCAAGTACAATCACAGTTAGACCATAGAAATCAAAGAGGTCCTTCAGCAGGTACTAATTATAAGTTTTCAACATTGATTGAAATCTTAGATGGTAACTCTGGTGATGCAACTGAAACGTGGCAATTAGAGGGCTGTTTCATTACGAATGCAGATTACTCACAGACAGACTACGCAGTTTCAGACCCAGTTACAATTACGATAACGCTTCAGTATGATAATGCGATGTTGAATGATGACTTAATGCCAGACCAGGTATTTACTTCTGACTCTTCTTCTGCGGGTTAATAACTTAATCAGAAGGAGGCTGTAATGGCAACACCTCAAAGGCCTGCTCATAAGAATCGTATTCTGTATGATAGTGCAAATGCAAAATGGAGATTTGGTTATGAACCAGCCCATGGATATAAATTAGGCGATAACGCTCCAAAAAATTCTGACTTATGGTTTTTGGAATATACAACAGTTACTAATGATGCTAAGAACGACCTTTCAAATGTTTCTGTACTAGCAAAGTCAGTTTCCCCTATCTCAATACAAACATCTAGTATGCCCGTTGACCAATATGGTAAACGGGTGTATATACCTACTCGTGTCGATTTTCCAGAAGTAGCACTCACAATGTATGATGATATTAGTGGCAAAATGTTTGATTTTGTTGAACACATATACTCTAAGTTTTTTATGAACAATGATGCAGGCGCACAGATATCTGGCGCAAATGCTGAATCTGTGTTAACAGAAGTTGGAAGACATGGTAGAAAGATACCAGATGGCAAGCATAATTATTATCATCAACACTTTGAAAAGATTACAATATATCATTTCTTTGGTAACCTTGAACAAACAGTAGAGAGTGATTTTGTAATGATTGCCGGAAAGAGATTTCCTACCTCACATAACAAAGGCCAAGGAACACTTCAAAAAATTGAATTAATCAATCCATTAGTCACTTCTATACAATTTTCTGGTAGTGATTACAGTACTACTGAGTTGAGAACTGTAGATTTGTCACTTCAACCAGAAAATATAATTATGGGCAAACCAGACGAAGTTCATTTCCCAGCATGGATGACATGGGGAATGTCGTATATGATGGACACATTGGCGCCCCTAGATAATAAAAGACGATTTGAAACATATCCAGCAACGGGCGATCCAGAGCAATATTTATTTGATAATAATTTATCGCCAGAAGACCTTAAAAAACAACAAGCAAGAAAAGAAGAACAAGATTCTAAAGATACTCAAAGAAAACTTCAAGAGTTATCGAAATTATACAATGCTGGTCTTAAAACTGTAGGTGACATGGATGAGTTTTATATGTTTCAAAGTGAAGAAGGCAATGAGGCAATGAGAACGGCTCTAGCAAACCGCATTGGTGTTATAAATGCCGCACAGGCAAACAAGTGGACTAAACAACCTCAGAAAACTTTTGTAGATGATTTTAATAAAAGAGGCGAATCCACTTTTGAATCAACATATTTAAACCCAGACGTTCCTTCATTTGGTGAAATAGGTTCTAGTAACCCACCTATAAATAAATATACACCGTATGAGGCTAGTATTGATGATTCTATGGTACAAGAACTTGTTGGGGCTGCTTTTGGTAGACGTGATTTTAACCTCAACAATATAGTTGGTAACGCAATTACAGGTAATCTCAAAGATACAATGAGAGGCATTGCCAATAATGCTCTTGCCAATAATGCTCTTTTTTCAACGGCAAACTCTGCTATCAACTCAATAGCAAATGGTCTAAAAATAGATGGCTCATCTTTAACAGAGAGTCCTACGAGACCAATAAAGCGACCACTAATGACTGGAACTACAGAAAAAGCATTTAGGGATTTTCCATTAGAAGAAAATGTAAACTTAATTAATACTGGAAATCATAGTGGTATTAGTAAAGTAATTAAGACCTGGAATGGGAGTGGACCAGAATGAAACTAGATATATTAACTGCAAAAATGTTGAAAAAGGGCTTCTCACAAGAAAAAGCAGAAGCATATGCTGTTGAAATTACAAATATAGCAAAGATATATGGAGTCAATCCGTATGACTTTATTAATGAACTTTCAGCAGAATCAGACTTCAACGAATTGGGCGCATTCGTCTTTAATAATGCATTGCGATTTGGTTATAAGACGGGCAAGATGGCTCAACGAAAACCAAACACTTATATCGCAAGGGCAATTATTAAATAATGGCTAAATTCCATCAAGGCAAATACACAGTAATAAACGAAGAAAAATACTCAGGAAACGGAACGCCCGTTTTTAGAAGCAGTTGGGAGCAGACTTTTATGCAGTTCTGTGACAACAATCCAAACGTTATGGCATGGGCAAGTGAACCAGTCAGAGTTACTTACAAACATCCTTTAACTGGCAAATTAACAACATATGTTCCTGATTTCGTTGTTGTGTATAGAGATTCCAATGGTAAGAAAAACGCAGAATTAATCGAAATCAAACCAGCAAATCAATCAAATCCAAAATTCGCACGTGGCAGGGCACAACAGTCACAAGTAGCAATAAATTATGCTAAGTGGGAAGCCGCTACACAATGGGCTAAAAAAAGAGGTATGAAGTTTAGAGTTCTTAATGAAGGCGATATTTATGCTAACACTAAGAAACCTAAAGCAGTTAAAAAACCTAAGAAGCCAATCAAACCAAGATAACACACCTTAGGACCGATATAAGTTTCGGCTTTGCTGTTACATATGTCTTATAGGTGAGGATGCCGTTATCCTTTATTCATATCGCTACTATGACTACAAAAAACGGCAACTTTATTTTTGATAAATACGTATATAATTAATTAAGAGTGTATATTATGACAAAGAAACTAGAAGAAACTTTTAATATTGGACCAACAGAAGAAGAACCTGTTGAGACAATTGAAGAGGAAACACCCTCAATAGAAGAATCGAAAGAACTAACAGAAATTCTATACTCAGAGTTGAAGACTACTGAGAAGATTGATAGTGCATTACCACTAGTATCAGACCTTAATCAACATGACAAAGAAATGGACGATATTCATAAAATGGCATTAGATGCGTTTAACGATTTGGTTCAATTAGGAATGAACGTAGAAGTACATGCTGGTGCTAAATTACTAGAAACAGCAAACCAGATGCTAAAAACAGCCATGGAAGCAAAAGATAGTAAGGTAGATAGAAAATTAAAGATGATTAATCTTCAACTTCAAAAAGCGAAGTTGGACCATAGTGTCCAGAAGTCACTACCAGAGGGTACAGAACTAGAAAGTGACGGAGCAATAACAATTGACCGTAATGAACTGCTAAAACGCATAGACAATGCCCAAAAAGATATAAAAAATGATAAATAAGAATAGAACAATTATACTTTAAAACATTATTGGAAGAGTTATGAAAACATTTAAACAATATTTAACAGAGTCAACAAAAGAACATAAGTTTACCCTTAGATTTTGTTGTGACTTAGACGAAACAGAAGAAAATCGCATTGAGGCATTCTTGTCAAAATATGACCTTAAGTCTATGTCTAAGACATCTACGACTCCAATCACTAAGAACCCAATGTTTTTTAAAGAAATAACAAATGCAAAAGTTTCAAAAATTGACATAGTTACAGGATATCCATTATCAGCAGACATTCTACAACAACAATTGAGTGATTTACTTAGTGTATATCTTACTCATGTCGTGGTTCATCCAGAAGGATGGGAACCTGAAGAAGAAGTTGTAGATGAAGATAAAGAGGCACTATTAGCATCAGATTATGACGAAACGTCAGATGATGGTAAGACTTATGGCAAAACTTTCGTAGATAAATTCTTAAATGATTTAGAGAAAAAAGAGCATGACGTAGTAGAAAATGAACTTAGCGTTACGCCAAAATCTGACAAAGCACAAGAACAAATGGACAAAGAAGAAAAATCTACTCCATCTGTAATCTCAGGAGATGAAAATGGAAAATAATAAACAGTACAACTTGACGCAAACTGAAGATAATGGTCAGTCAGTAACGACTACTACTACAACTACAGAACATGCTGATGAAATTTTACGTATGATGAAGTTAGCAGGTCTTGAAACTTCTCACGTTCATGGACATGATGAATCAATTGAAGAAGAAGTAGAAGCAGAGGTTTATGAGCCTACTGAAGCAAATGACAAATTAGACTTAGATGACTATTCTAAAAAGTCACCTGAAAGCATCTCAAAGCAAAAGAAATCAATTCAACCAACTCTTGGTGATAATCCATTAGAGTATTCATTAGATGAAAATGAAATTTATGAAGCGATGATGACAGAATTTAATGCAATGCAAGAAGAAGTTAACGAAGAAGAAGTTAACGAAGCACAAAGTCCAGCACAGAAGGCAGCATTTGCGAAAATGTTAGCCGCTAAGAATCCTAAAAAAGATGAAGCAGTTGAAGAAAAAGAAGAAACTACTGAAGAAAAAGTAGAAGAAACTACTGTTGAAGAAAATCTTGAAAAAGCACAAGAAGAAATTGACGAATTAAAAGAAGAAACTATATCTGAAGATTGTGGCTGTGGTCATGGTTCAGATTGCGATTGTGGTCCAGAATGTGATTGCGGTTGTAACTCAGTCAATGAAGAAGTAACAATACAAGATGCAGTTAACGAATCACAAGAAAGACTTAGAAATTTAATTAACTGGTAAAAACATCAATTCAAACAATAAAAAGTCTCCTAGTGAGACTTTTTTTGTGGGCGCCCAATAAAAAACCCGACATAAAGCCGGGCTTTCTAATTTATTAGATTATGATTTAGTAACCATATGCTTCATCATTATAACCTAGTCCTGAAGACGCGGTTGTAGTAATTGAACCAAAATCCTGTGTGTCAACTCTAACACCTGTAATTACACCCATACTAGTGTGACCACGAGTTCTGCCTGTTGAACCACCAGTTGCTGAACTATGTCCTGCACCTGAAGTTGGTAAATCATCACCGCTTGAAGTAATCGAACCAAAATCAGACATTTCTCTTAAATCAATTGAACGTCTAACCTTAATACGAGCCATCCCTGCGATTGCTCTAAGACCTCTGTATCTTGCCATTTTATTTCTCCCATAAAGTTGATGTCGAGGTGGGAATCCCCAATCATCAATAGTATTTATCATTCTTGGCGGTATCATTATAATCAAAGATAAATACTTATAGATAATTAAGTGAGTATATAATAATAGATGGCAGATTTAACAAAAAAACCATATCAAAAAACCCAATTTAGTAACACACAGTTGCTAGAATTTAGTAAGTGTATGAATGACCCTTTCTATTTTTTGAATAAGTATTTCTGGATTCAGCATCCTACTAAAGGGCAAATATTGTACCATGCATATGATTACCAACAAGAATTAGCAAATTCTTATCATAATTTTAGATTTTCTATATCTATGTTAGGTAGACAGATGGGTAAGTCAACTACTGCTGGCGGGTATTTATTGTGGTATGCAATGTTTAATGCAGACCAAACAGTTCTGATTGCGGCACACAAATATTCTGGTGCCCAAGAAATTATGCACAGAATTAGATATGCATATGAGATGTGTCCAGATTTTATTCGTGCTGGTGTAACAAACTACAACAAAGGTAGTATTGAATTTGATAATGGCTCTCGTATCATTGCTCAAGCAACGACAGAAAATACTGGTCGTGGTCTTTCAATCTCATTACTCTATGCAGATGAGTTTGCGTTTGTTAGACCTACGATAGCAAAAGAATTCTGGACTTCTATCTCACCAACACTAGCCACAGGTGGTAAAGCAATCATTACATCAACTCCTAACTTAGATGATGACCAGTTTGCGACTATATGGTCAGGTGCTAATAAGAGATTAGATGATTATGGAAATGAAACAGAAGTTGGTATTAATGGTTTCAGACCATACAAAGCATTATGGCATCAACATCCAGACAGAGATAAACAGTGGTCAGTTGAAGAAGAAGCACGTGTTGGTAAAGAACGTTTTTTAAGAGAACACGAGTGTCAGTTTATTGCATATGATGAAACATTAGTTAACAGTCTGAAGTTATCGGGAATTAAAGGAAGAGAACCGATACTAAGAACAGGACAAGTTAGATGGTATGAAAACATTAATAAAGATTCCTCATATGTTATAGGATTAGACCCGTCAATGGGAACTGGAGGAGATAACGCCGCTATTCAAGTATGGGCATTACCAGAACTAATACAAGTTGCAGAATGGCAAAACAATAGAACTGATGTACGTGGTCAGGTAGTTACAATGCATACTATTCTTACTATTATTAAAGATGAAATGGTTGAACTTGGTAATAGTAATCCCGATATATACTGGTCAGTAGAGAACAATTCACTAGGAGAAGCCGCTCTGATAGTCATTGAAGAAATGGAAGAAGATAGATTTCCTGGGACATTCCTACATGAACCTAAAAAGAAAGGCAGACAACGTGTCTCCAGAAAAGGATTTACTACTACATACAAGACAAAGATTACTGCTTGTATGAAGATGAAATCATGGATTGAGAGTGATAAGATGGTTCCTACAAGTAAAAATTTCATAAGAGAACTGAAAACTTTCATAGCAAAAGGAAAAAGTTATGAAGCAAAAACAGGTGAGACAGATGACTTAGTGTCAGCAACATTGTTATGTGTTCGTCAAATACAGTTTATATCTAGGTTTGAAGAAGGATATGAAGTAATGCTCGGTGAGAGCCTGGATGGTGATGTTGAATACAATGAACCACTTCCTATCATTTTTTGATAAATACATGAAACAAGTACGGAAAACTAATTATGGCAATAAATTTAAACGACATATCAACAAAAGTAATGAAACTGATGCAAGGCAGTGGGCATGCAATGAAAATGTTTGACGCTAATAGCGGCAAAAGTGTTGCAACTCCTGAAGAAGCACGGTTTTTTTATGTTAAAGAACCAAACATGATGGTTCATATCGATGGAACAACTAATGAACTAAAGTTTCATATTGGTGAAGATGTCGATATTGATAACGAAAGTGTCAATAATATGATGAATCAATTGAAAAACTTAGCACGAACTAATATGCTAGACTTTGATATTCGTTCATTCGGAAAACATATAGAGCCTAAAAACTATGCATATAAGGTTAAACAAAATAAGGAGCAAACCATGACAGACCACGTCAATGAAGGCATGGGCCCATTGTCGGGTTCATCGAAAACAAGTAGACAGACATTAGAAAATGTCCGACTAATTTTAAAACACCGTGCGCCAGTAAACGAAGAATCTCGTGGTTCTCGTTCACGCAACATCTCAGCAATATTCGTTGAGACTGGCGAAGGCGAACGTTTTAAATACCCATTTATTCACTTAAACGGTGCAAGAGCAATGGCACGTCACGTAGCATCAGGTGGTGAAACACATGATATGGTAGGCGAAGCAATTATAGAGATGTCTGATAATTTAGCAAGACTAAAAGAGTTTATGCATCTTGTCAATAAACAAGAATTAGTAAATGAAACAAATCGTGCTGATGTTTGGAATGTAAAGCGTAGTGTACAATCAATTAAAGAAAAAGTACAGAGAATTCAAGGTGCAAAAGGTTATGCTAATTGGGTATCAGATATGGCACTTAACGATGTTCAACCACAAGTAGAGATTTCAGAAGAAGCAGTAGATAATTTTGTACAGAAGTTTACAAAAACAACATTCGAAGAATCACTAAGAGATATTTTTCCATTACTACACAAAGTTAATGAAGAAGAAATGGAAAATCGTAGAGATAACCAAACTGCAAGAGTTCTAGAAATAATGACTGCAAAAGTCAAAAAGACTGGTGAAAAAATAAACACAATTTCTTTTGGTGCTCCAAGTTCTTCATCTTATGACTACTCACAAATTAAAAAGCAGTTCGCAGAACCACGTACTCCAGAAGAAGCGACTCAAAACAAGATTTCTAAGATAGCAATGACATTTGATGATTTGGCTGACAGAGTTCAAGTAGATACATTATTAGACAAGAAAGGTAAAAAGAAAGGTCATGATTTAGCGGCTGAAGTTTCTTTTTTCTTAACTGATATTGCTAACGAAATTCGTTCAAATCCAAGAGGCATAGACAAACAAGATATGCAAGTTGCTGGACACTTACTTAAGATGTCAAAAGCATCAGTAGAAACAGCAGAACCAAAAACAGCAGATACACAAATATCTGAGATGCTCGAAGAGGCTTTCTCAAAGTTTAATGTAGATAAAGTTTAATGTAAAAATAAGTAATTTTTTTGTTGACATTCATAGTCAACCTATGCTATAATAGAGAAGAGTGTCAAAACTCTTCTTTTTTATTGGGCAATAACCACTAGGTTAAAAAACTTTCAAAAAGACGTATTTAACACTTGACTTTGACGAAAAAGATAAGTATAATAGTATCATTAGTAGAAATATGTATGGTACATAAAAACTAATAAAAAACTAATAGTAATAAGTAACAAAAAACTAATAAAGGCTAATATAGGAGAAAATAATGGCTACACTAGCAGAAATCCGTGCGAAACTTCTCGCACAAGACAGTAAAGCATCAGACAATGCATCCTCAAACAGAGGCACAGATGCTGTATACCCTTTCTGGAATATGGACAACGACAATACAGCAGTATTGAGGTTCCTTCCAGACTCAGACCCAACAAACACATTCTTTTGGAAAGAACGCCAAGTTATCAAACTTCCGTTCCCAGGTGTTAAAGGTGGTGATGAACAAAAACGAGTAATCGTTCAAGTACCTTGCGTTGAAATGTGGGGCGAGTCTTGCCCAATTCACGCTGAAATTCGTCCTTGGTTTAAAGACCCAGCAATGGAAGACTTAGGTCGTACATACTGGAAAAAACGTTCATACGTTTTTCAAGGTTTGGTTGTAACTGACCCAATTGGTGGTGAGCAACCCGAAAATCCAATCCGTAGATTTATCATTGGACCACAAATCTTCAAGTTATTGAAGGCGGCTCTAATGGATCCAGACATGGACAATCTACCAACGGAATATGAAAACGGTACTGATTTCCGTCTAACTAAAACAACAAAAGGTCAGTATGCTGACTATTCAACTTCATCGTGGTCTCGTAAAGAGCGTTCACTAAATGAAGATGAACGTCAAGCGGTAGAAACTAATGGTCTTTATGACTTGAATGAGTTTATGCCTAAGCGTCCAACGGCGGATGACATGCGAATTATCACAGAGATGTTTGAAGCATCTGTTGATGGTGAATTGTATGACCCAACTCGTTGGGGACAGCACTATAAACCTTATGGGTTAGATGTTCCTGCAGGAACTTCTGTACCAACTCCAACACCTTCTGCTCCGAAAGTAGAAGAAGTTAAGGTAGTTGCTCCAGTAGAAACTGTTACAGAAGCATCAGCACCGACTCCAGCACCAGCACCAGCCGAAACGACTGATGCATCTGGAAATGCGGCAGATATCTTAGCAATGATTCGTAGTAGAAAAACAGACTAAGAACCAATATTGAGTGGGGGAGAGTTATTCTCCCTTACTCTTTTATATCACATAAGGAGAAATATATGGCACGAGCCTTTGATGCGAGTAAGTTTCGCAAAAATATAACAAAATCTGTTCCTGGTATGAGTGTTGGTTTTAGAGACCCAGACACTTGGATTTCAACAGGAAATTTCACATTAAATAAACTTATCAGTAATGACTTCCATAAAGGAATCCCATTAGGAAAAGTAACAGTCTTTGCTGGTGAAAGTGGTGCAGGTAAATCATTTGTAGCCGCGGGTAACATAGTAAAAAACGCACAAGACCAAGGAATTTTTGTAGTACTAATCGACAGTGAGAATGCACTAGACGAAACATGGTTACATGCACTCGATGTAGATACTACACCAGAAAAACTATTAAAATTAAATGTAGCAATGATTGATGATGTTGCTAAAATCATTTCAGACTTTATGAAAGGTTACAGAGAAGACCACGGAGATACTGACCACGCAGACCGTCCAAAGGTTTTATTTGTAATTGATAGTTTGGGAATGATGATGACACCTACTGACGTTGACCAGTTCAATCGAGGTGATATGAAAGGTGACATGGGACGTAAACCAAAAGCACTAGCATCGTTAGTACGCAACAGTGTGAATATGTTTGGCGACTACAACGTAGGTTTAGTTGCTACAAATCATACTTATGCATCACAAGATATGTTCGATCCAGATGATAAAATATCAGGTGGACAGGGCTTTATCTATGCTAGTTCTATTGTAGTAGCAATGCGTAAACTTAAACTAAAAGTAGATGCAGATGGTAACAAAACTTCACAAGTGCATGGTATTAGAGCGGCTTGTAAAGTAATGAAAACACGATACTCAAAACCATTTGAGAGTGTGCAAGTTGAGATTCCATACGAAACTGGTATGAGTCCTTATAGTGGCCTAGTTGAGTTTTTTGAAGCGAAAGGTTTACTTGTTAAACAAGGAAATCGATTGAAGTATATGGCTAAATCTGGCGAAGAGATGATTGAATTTCGCAAGAATTGGTCAGATGAAAAACTTGATATTGTTATGAATGATTGGAATGAAGAGAACATTGATGCTGAAAAACACGAATTAGAATCAGTTGAAACTGTGGACTCTGAAGAAGTATAAAATAAAGCAATCTGTATAAATAGATTGCTTATCATAACAAGAAAAAACTAAGAGGAGTCAACTTGGAATCAGAATCACTTTACGAATTGTGGGAAACTTTAGTGAACTATATTCCTGGCAAAGATAGAATAGAAGCCGGAGAAATGTTCATAAAGCAATGCGATGATTTAGGAATGAGTAGTGAAGATATAGAAATACTAATTGACGGCAACCCAATTCTTTTGGTTGCAATAGATAGATACTTTGAGGATGAAGAAGATGAAAACGAAGATGACACCGATGATTGGGACTGATGAACTGGTATAGCAAAGTAGTAAAAGACTGGGGTGAAATTCCTAATTGTATTCAATACTTTGAAACAGAGTTAAAGGATGCAAGAAAGGAAGTGAAGATACAAGGTAATATTGAAAAAAATGCCACGTATCTTCCTGCTTATGTAGAACTTCGTTTTGGTCAGTTACAAGAGATAGAAGCCATTTTAGAACATCTAAATATATCATTACGAAAGAAAAGAAGTTCGTATCTACGAAAATATTTAGAGAACTATAATAAAGTATTGAGCAGTAGAGATGCTGAAAAATACGCAGATGGCGAAGATGAAATCGTTGCAGTTGGTGAATTGATAAACCAAGTAGCACTCATCAGAAATCAGTATCTCGGAATAACAAAAGGGTTTGAAATTAAGCACTTTCAACTGTCTAACATAATTAAGTTACGTGTTGCAGGTATGGAAGATTCAGAGATTAACACATATTAGGATAGAGGGCATAATGAACGGGATTCATATAGTTAAACGAAACGGAGAGAGAGAGGAATTAGACTTAGAGAAAATGCACAAAGTCGTTTTTGAAGCATGTAACAATATCAATAATGTATCTGCCAGTGAAGTCGAATTAAAATCTCATATCCAGTTTCATAGTGGAATGACTAGTAGCGAAATACAAGAAACATTAATTAAAGCGGCTGCTGAGTTGATAACAGAAGATACTCCCAACTATCAATGGGTAGCAGGTAATCTAATTAATTACCATATCAGAAAAGAAGTATACAATGATTTTGAACCATGTGGTATTTTGCAGTTGGTCAATCAGAATGTGAAGTCTGGCTTTTATGATAAAGAACTATTAACGGATTATTCAGAAGAAGAATGGGAAAAGATTAATGGTTTTATCAGACATGATAGAGATTTTGATATCACATATGTTGGGATGGAACAATTTCGTGGTAAGTATCTAGTACAAAATAGAGTTACACATAAGATATACGAAACACCACAAATGGCATACATGCTAATTGCGGCAACGTTATTCAGTAACTATCCAAAAGAAGAAAGATTAAAATGGGTTAAGGATTATTATGATGCTATCAGTACATTTGATATCTCATTACCAACGCCTGTTATGGCTGGTGTTCGTACACCACAAAGACAATTCAGTAGTTGCGTATTAATTGAAACAGATGATAGTTTAGATAGTATCAATGCGACATCTAGTTCAATTGTTAAATATGTCTCTCAGAAAGCAGGAATTGGGGTTGGTGCGGGTAGTATCCGTGCTATAAACTCACCTATTCGTAATGGCGATGCAAGTCATACTGGCGTTATTCCATTCTATAAGATGTTTCAAGCGGCAGTTAAATCGTGTTCACAGGGCGGTGTTAGAGGCGGTGCCGCAACATTGTACTATCCTGTATGGCATTATGAAGTTGAAGATTTACTTGTTTTAAAGAATAATAAGGGCACAGAAGACAATCGTGTTCGTCACATGGACTATGGTGTTCAGTTCAATAAACTTATGTATGAACGACTAATGCAAGGTGGTAACATCACATTGTTCAGTCCACAAGATGTCCCAGGATTGTATGAGGCATTCTTTAATGACCAAGATAAGTTCCGTGAACTATATGAACAAGCAGAACGTAAAACATCTATTCGTAAGAAAACAGTACCTGCTATTGAGTTATTTTCATCGTTTATGAATGAACGTAAGAATACAGGTCGTATCTATTTGATGAATGTTGACCACGCAAATGACCATAGTTCTTTTGATACAAAAGTGGCACCAATCAAACAATCAAATCTATGTTGTGAGATTACTCTTCCAACTAAGCCATTGAGTAGTGTGATGGATGAAGAAGGAGAAATTGCTCTCTGTACACTAAGTGCTATCAATTGGGGCAATATTAAATCACCAAAAGATTTTGAGAAGCCATGTGAGTTGGCAATAAGAGGACTTGATGCACTATTGAGTTATCAGGATTATCCACTCATTGCTGCCGAGTTGGCAACAAATAATAGGAGACCTTTGGGTGTAGGCATTATTAATTTTGCGTATTGGCTGGCTAAAAATGATACGAATTACTCTGACCCTAACTTAGAGTTAGTTGACGAATGGACAGAAGCATGGAGTTATTATCTAATCAAAGCCTCAAATAATTTGGCAAAAGAAATTGGAGCATGTCCAAAGTCTAATGAAACAAAGTATGGACATGGAGTCGTACCAATAGATACACGTAAAATAGAGATTGATGAACTTGTTTCTCATAAAGAAAGAATGGATTGGAAATCTCTTAGAGAAGACCTTAAAGAATATGGAATTAGAAACTCAACAGTGATGGCACTTATGCCTGCAGAAACATCAGCACAGATTAGTAATAGTACAAATGGTATTGAACCACCACGTAGCCTTGTTAGTGTTAAACAATCAAAGCACGGAGTACTAAAGCAAGTAGTTCCTGGCATTCACAAGTTGAAAAACAAATATGAACTTCTATGGGACCAGAAAAGCCCAGAAGGTTATTTAAAGATTATGGCAGTATTACAAAAGTATATCGACCAAGGTATCTCAGTGAACACAAGTTATAATCCAGTACATTTTGAAGATGAAAAGATTCCAATGTCAGTGATGTTACAACATCTTATAATGTTTTATAAGTATGGTGGAAAACAATTGTATTACTTCAATACATTTGATGGACAA
>Ga0209091_10002740_pt1 | contig 14657 bp, 9 predicted proteins | sample ArcticOcean_MG_C_6_FD_187438 | JGI IMG/M metagenome (GOLD analysis project Ga0209091, IMG submission 187438) | Marine microbial communities from western Arctic Ocean - ArcticOcean_MG_CB8_128 (SPAdes) (version 2) | ecosystem: Environmental > Aquatic > Marine > Oceanic | place: Arctic Ocean...
CTGCCTCAAATCTTCCTCCGGGAGTGACAATGAATTACACATCCTCATCAGGAGCTGTTGTAGTCTCAGGAACACCCTCAGGTGCGGCTACAGGAACTTATAATTATTCAATCTTAGCGATGTTTGCACCTACAAGTGATGCGACTGCTTCTGCAACTATTAGTGGAGCTATATCAATCGCTGTAGCCACAACAGCTAGCTCAACAACTGTATCCTCATGTACTATTTCAGGTGCACTAACCTCAGGGCCACAATCTCAAACGGTAAGTATTTCAACTGCTATTACTAATGTAGTAGGTACATTTACTTATACCTGTTCAGACACCTTAAGTATTACAGTTTCTGGACTACCCACAGGAGTAGCACTTAGTACTAGTGGTAACGTCGCTACTATATCAGGAACACCAACAGGAGCAGCATCTGGAACTTATAATTATTTAGTTAGTGCTGTTAACTCAACAGGAACAGCTTCGGCATCATACAGTGGTGATATTATGGTATCATTAGCTTCGAGTACAACTCTAGTACCCTGTTCAGGATCACTTACATTAACCAGTGGACCAAGCACTCAAACTGTATCAGCTTCAACAGCAATAACTAGTGTAAATTATCTTGTAAGCACAAACTGTACAGATACGACAACTGTATCTGCCTCAAATCTTCCTCCGGGAGTGACAATGAATTACACATCCTCTTCAGGAGCTGTTGTAGTCTCAGGAACACCCTCAGGTGCGGCTACAGGAACTTATAATTATTCAATCTTAGCAATGTTTGCTCCAACTAGTGATGCGACTGCTTCTGCAACTATTAGTGGAGCTATATCAATCGCTGTAGCCACATCCACAACTGCATCCTCAAGTAAAACATTTAATATTGGAGTAAATGCAACTAGTAGTTCAGATTATACTTTAAATGGTGATGATCGCATTGGAACTGTAACAGGAGGTGATCCTGATTTAACTTTTAATACTGGAGACACTATAAACTTCAATGTAGATGCAACAGGACATCCTTTTTATCTTAAAACAGCTGCAGGAACTGGAACGGGAGATACCATAAGTGGTTTAACAAATAATGGTACAGAAAGTGCAACAATTTCTTGGACACCTTCCGCAACAGGAACCTTCTATTATCAGTGTTCACTTCACGGAGGAATGGTAGGGACGATTACTATTCAGTAATAAAAACCTCTATTCAATATTTTCTTTCTCGAAAACAACCTCAAACCTATCATCTTTTTGGTTTTTAATCTTTGACCAAGGGGATCTTACATAAGCCTGCTCAACACATCTATGCTTAATTATCGCTGAGGTCATTCCATAACCAACTGCAACTTGAATGTCTTTAAATCTTACTTTGATTGTTACTTCTCCTGAAAAAATAGCCATAATAGTTTTTTTAATTAAACGTCATTTATGACCAAGATGAATATGATTTCTCGATTGTTTTAGACGAGCGTCTCGTATTCTAAACCACCGTGTCTCGAGAAGATCGGTTGGTACGCTAAATGCGTTCTTGATACAATACAAAGATAAAGAAAAGAACGACATTAAGATGTTATTGATTTTAGGTAAATTGAACTATCTTAAAACCAACACTATGAAAAAGCTATTATTATTAACCACCTTTTTATTAGTTCTTTTTAGTTGTTCCCCAGAAGAAGAAACACAAGCACCAACGAATACTGTTGAAGCCACAACCCCTGAAACTGAAACAGTAGTTGTTCAATATACTTTGACTGCAACAGCAGGAGATGGAGGAAATGTAACCTCAGGTGGGACATTTGACGATGGAACAGAAGTTGTAATAACTGCATCACCAAATGAGGGGTATAGATTTACAGGTTGGGAAGGAAATAGTTCAACTAGTGAAAGCCTAACCATTACTTTAAACTCTAACCAAACTTATCAGGCAATATTCGAATTAATTCCTATTTACACACTTACTGTTACAGCTGGTGAAGGAGGAACAGTATCAACTGAAGGAGGAGAGTTTGAAGAAGGAACTGAATTAGAACTAACTGCAACGCCTAATGAAGGGTATAGATTTGATGGCTGGGAAGGAATTGAATCAAATGAAAGCACAATTACACTTTCTGTAACTTCAGACACTGAACTAAGTCCAATTTTTAATTTAATGATTCAATCACCAGCTAGCTATGGTGTAGATGAATACTGGGGTCAAATTGTTGATTTTGAGCCTGAATTTTTCTTTTCAAGTGATCTCCCAGAATTTGCTAGAGAAGGTCTTGAAGAAACAGTAAAACTAGCGTCAAATTACTTTGGTCTTTATGGTCCTATTGAAGTATGGTCTGTAAGTAAAGATGCATCATCTTCAGAAAAAAGAGAAATAGAAGCCGTTTTTTGTGAAAGAAGATCTTCAAGAAAAGATCATTGGGACAGATTTATAGATTATGATTCTTGTGTTTCTTTAAATGAATTTGAAGAAATTGGAAGTTCAATAAGCGGACAGAGATATTATGGATACCATATTATGTATCATAGAAATGATTTTACTTTTGCCAATAATTCAGATTACAGAAATTACGCAATGACAACGATGACCCACGAATATACACACATAGTACAGCTGGCAAACCTATTTACAAAAGAAGAGGAGGATAGACCCGATGGAATCAGAAAAAGAGTTGATTGGGGGCCTATATTCTTTTCGGAAGGGACGGCTGTTTACTATGCTGAATTCATTCAGCGTAAATTAAGACAAAATGGAACGCCTGTTGAGAACGCTCCAAATGTTGACAGTCAAGGAGGTAGCTTAAGAAATAAAATGAGAGAATTTATGGAAAATGATATTATTCCATATATTGATTCTTGTCCTAACTTTAATATCTGGGATGTTAATTATTCTACCAGAGAAACTTGCTCTCCCTATAGATTAGGAGCTTGGGGAGTTGCTTATCTTTTAGATAAAGTAAATGACCAAGATGCTTTTTGGAAAACGTTATGGCCTAATATAGATGAAATGGGATGGGATGGTGCATTTGAGTTCACTTTTGGTGTAACAATGGAACAATTCAATCAAGAATTTTTAGAATTTCTAGAACTCCCGATTGAAGAACAACTAGAAATCATCCCTGATATTTAAATCACAGCCATATCATCATCTTCTGTAAGTTCTTCAATACACTTTACCAAGAATGAAACAAGTGAAGACTTGTCTTTGTTTATAGATATGGGGTCACTTGGAGTCGTTAAAAGGGTAATCCATTGTCGGGTTCATTTAAAATCATATCATTTTCGGTAAGTTTTGGGATTTATAACCATCTTACATAAGTCAATCTAATATTTATAGCCGCGGAGCCAACAGGTTATATACCCATTTCAGCAGTGCGCCCCTAAAATGAAAATCGATTTATTTTGAGGGTATGGGGGGATCAAATTAGAGTTTGTGGCTGATTTTTTTGACTTTTAACATCTAACCGTACAATAATCGTACAAATATGAAAATAAAAAACCCTAACATATTGATAATTAATAAATTAGGGAATTTAAGTGCGGAGAAGGAGGGATTCGAACCCCCGGAGGTGTGACCCTCAACAGTTTTCAAGACTGCCGCATTCGACCACTCTGCCACTTCTCCAATGCGGTGGCAAATATACATTCCTTTTTATTGAATAGAAAATATTTAATTGACTCTTTGTAATAAAATAGCTTTTGAGTTTTCGTAATTTTGAAATCTCAATGGAAGATATTTATCAAGCTATTATATTGATAGTAATTGGATTTTTGGCAGGCGTAATAAATACCTTGGCGGGAGGAGGTTCTTTATTTACTCTACCGGTATTTATTTTTTTAGGGTTGCCCCCTAATATTGCAAACGGTACCAATAGAATTGCTATTGTAATACAATCTCTTACTGGCACTTTGGGCTATAAAAGCAAGGGAGTATCTTCGTTTCCATTTAACATTTACTTGGGTATTAGCGCTAGTATTGGAGCACTTATTGGTGCTCAGATTGCAATAGATTTAGACGGTAAACTTTTTAATAAAATTTTAGCGATTATTATGATTGTTGTTGGACTCATGATGTTAATTAAGAATAAAAAAGGAGTCCTTAACTTGCCCGAAAGATTAACGGGAAAGTATTTAGTGTATGGCTGTATTGGATTCTTTTTTGTGGGTATATATGGTGGATTTATCAATGCAGGGATTGGTATTGTGATCATGATTTTTTTAAATCGAGTACATCACATGTCGTTAGTTAAGACAAATGCCACCAAAACAACTATTGTTTTCATATACTCAAGTTTAGCTTTAGGCTTGTTTGCACTTAACGGATCAGTGAATTGGAAAATGGGACTGATAATGGCTTTTGGCACCAGTTTTGGAGCATGGTGGACCAGTCGTTGGTCAGTAAAAAAAGGAGATAAAGTTATTAGAGTAGCTATGTTGCTAACTATTATTATTATGGCGGTAAAACTATGGTTTTTTGAGCAGTCTTAGTAGTTCTTGAAACCTTGAATGGTTATACCATAACCAGTAATTCCAATTCGGGGTTGTTGAGCTGTGTTACTAATTACGCAAAGATTCTTAATATTTAAGTCATGTAATATTTGTGCACCAATCCCATAGTCTTTAGCATCCATTTTCATAGGGGGTGCTTTGTCTAAAGTTCCCTTTAATTGCATTGATTCTAGCTCAGAAATTCTACTAAGTAAGTTTTCAGAGGTTTGTTCTTGGTTAATAAAAAGTAAGGCCCCTTTACCTTCATCATTAATAAGTTTAAAAATATCATCTAATCCTTTGTCTACGGAACCCGTTAGGGTTCCTAAAATGTCATTCGTTATTCTAGATGAGTGAATTCTAGTAAGTACAACATCTTCAATTTCCCAATTCCCTTTAGTTAGAGCTAAATGTACGTTACCATTAGTGGTCTGTTCATAAGCACGCAAGCGAAAATCTCCATAACGAGTTTTTATTATAGTATCTGATTTCTTTTCAATTAAGCTATCGTGTTGCATGCGGTAGGAAACTAAATCTTCTATAGAGACAATTTTCAATTGAAACTTTTTAGCCACTTCTATTAGTTGAGGAAGACGAGCCATACTACCATCTTCATTCATTATCTCTACAATCACACCTGCTGGTTGCATTCCTGCTAAACGAGCAAAATCAATAGCGGCTTCAGTATGCCCGGTACGTCTTAATACACCTCCAGATTTTGCAATCAAAGGAAAAATATGCCCAGGACGTGACAAATCAAAGGGTTTAGTAGTTGGGTCAATAAGTGCTTGCACGGTTTTGGAGCGGTCTGCAGCAGAAATACCGGTAGTAACACCTTTACCCTTTAAATCTACTGAAACGGTAAAGGCGGTTTCTAAAGGGTCAGTATTATTAGACACCATTTTTCTTAAGTTTAATTCTTGGCATCTACTTTCTGTTAAGGGTACACAAATCAGACCCCTTCCGTGTGTAGCCATAAAATTGATTAATTCAGGACTTATTTTTTTTGCTGCTGCAATAAAGTCTCCTTCATTTTCACGATTGGCATCATCTACCACAATAATTACTTCCCCTTTTTTTATAGCATCAATTGCATCTACAATAGTATCAAGTTGGATCAAGTCTTTATTCATTTTTTTGTTTATTTTTTTTTAAAAAAGGAAGGCGTTTAATTTTTTCCTCTATGGAGTAGTAGAAGTTTGAAAGACTCACAAAACCTTTGTCAGATGAAGCTCTGCGAGTTAAAATAATTGCAAATGGTGCCAAAATAAGAGTAGAAAGCCAAGAAGCAAAAAAAGGGGAGATACTGTTGTCTTCTGCTGCATTTTTACTAAATAAGCCGATGTAGTGATAGGTAAGGAATATTAGTACAGCTAGTACTAGCGGAAGTCCTAGACCTCCTTTCCTTATTATAGCTCCTAAAGCTGCTCCAATTAAAAACAATAGGAGTGAAGCAAATAAGAGAGTGTACTTTTCGTGGAGGGTAATCTTGTGAAGATTAATTAGTTTTTGATAGGCAAAAAAGGAGCCTCGCTTTGTGTTTAAATTACGAATAGAGCCTCTTATTTTTATTCTACTTTCATCAATTACTTTACTTTGCTTCCAAAATTCATTAGTAACAATAAATTGAAATAAGTTTTCTGGAAGGGAATCTATACTTATCACAGCTTCATTTTTCCGAGCTGTTCTTGACAATACACTTTGCCTTCCAAAGTTTTCGCTAAACGCATTTTGTTCTTCTGTAAATGATTGTTGTAAGGTGTCTATACTTTTTTTTAGTTGTTCTATTTTCTGCATTCTAAAAGTTGACTTGTAGCTTTCTTCTTCTAAGTTTACATTATTAAACTTAGATAAGTCAATGTTCATCTCGTATTCTTCAAAAGCTACTTTAGTATGCGGAATTCGTTCACGATCTTTAGATTTTCTCGGAATGACTTCTTCATAACGATTTCCGTTGTAAAGAACTAGTTTTAAGTTGGGATCACTGGTTTCACTTTTCATTTCTCCACGTTCCGCTATAATGACAATATTATTTTCGCTATTGGGTGTGTATTCATGAATAATAACTCCTTCTAGAAAACGTTCATTGTCTCCATACTTTTTATCTACTTTAATATTAATCTCCCCAATTTCATTAAAAATACCCTCGCGTATTGCTAGTGTAGGCTCTAACTTTGCTAGGTTACGGCGTAAGTTATATGACTTCAATTCTCCATATGGAATCACGTGATTTGAAAAATAAAAGGTACCAATGCCTAAGAAAATATGAAAAATAACAAGGCCTAACATGGCACGTTGTAATGAAATTCCAGTAGATTTCATAGCGGCAAACTCATAGTTTTCAGAAAGCGTCCCATAAGTCATTAGAGAAGCAAGTAATACTGAAAGGGGAAGAACTAGTGGTATTAACTTGGGTGAATAATACAGCAAAAATTTAGAAATGATAATCATGTCAAGACCTTTTCCTGCCAGCTCATCTATGAAAAGCCAAAAAGTCTGAATAATAAATATAAACATGCAAATTGTGAAGACGCTAATTAGACGGCTCAAATAACTTTTCATGATATATTGATCCAGGATCTTCAATTGATTAGTTGTTTATATAGTAATCTGGATAGTTTGAGACATCAAAAGTAAAATGATCTTTTTCCAAAAGAGTATTTATTTCTTGGTTTGAAATGGTAAGCGTTGTTCGAGTACCGTTCATGTCAATTTCTATAAGACGATAAATGTTTTTTTTAATCATATCAATACCTAGTAATAAGTATTTTACTTCATCGTTTTCATTACTAGGAAGTAGTCTTACAAATTGAATTGGTCGTCCAAAAATTGTTTGTTTAATATCCCATTGGTAGTCATATCCTTCTTTGTAGAAGTTTAAAAGTTTGGTTGGGTTGATGCCAAAATCCTCACCTTCTTCAGCTGTGGTAATAGTAATTTCTTCATTTTCAGGAACAACCGTATATATTTTTTCACCATCATAGATTTGTTCTACTCCTAAATACATGAGTTTGTATTTTTCGTCTTTTACGGTAATAGAGCCACTAGTTTCTTGCTTAATGTTTTCTTGTCTGTTTTCTAATACATATGAAAAATCAAAAATCATCGTTTCATAAGCAGCAATAGTAAGGGACACTTCATCCAATAATTTTTTTGCAGCGGTAGAGGTTTGTGCACCAAGTTGCTGAAAGCTAAGAAAAAAAATTATTGCGTTTAAAGTATAGATCTTTCTCATAATACTCCATCATTTAAAAGTCGATCTAGAGTTGCTAAATCAGTAATTAACACCTGCCTGGCTTTGCTTCCTTCAAAAGGGCCTACAATGCCGGCCGCTTCCATTTGATCAATTATTCTTCCAGCTCTGTTGTAGCCTAGTTTTAATTTACGTTGTAACAAAGATGCAGAACCTTGTTGTGCTGTTATGATTACTTCTGCTGCATCTCTAAATAATGCGTCACGATCGCTGGCATCAATGTCTATATTGCTAGTATTTTCTTCACTTATATATTCTGGGAGAAGATACGCATCTGCATAGCCTCTTTGTCCTCCAACATAAGCAGCAATTCGTTCTACTTCAGGGGTATCTACAAAGGCACACTGAATCCTGGTAAGTTCATTTCCTTGAGTATAAAGCATGTCACCACGACCTATTAATTGATCAGCACCACCGCTGTCTAGAATCGTACGAGAATCAATTTTTGAAGTTACCCTAAATGCAATTCTTGCTGGGAAGTTGGCCTTTATAATACCAGTAATTACATTAACAGAAGGACGTTGAGTTGCAATAATTAAATGAATACCAATAGCTCGTGCCAGTTGTGCCAAACGGGCAATAGGCGTTTCAACTTCTTTTCCTGCAGTCATAATTAAGTCTGCAAACTCATCAACTACTAAAACAATATAAGGTAAAAAGCTGTGGCCATCTTCTGGATTTAACTTACGTTCTCTAAATTTTGTATTGTATTCCTTTAAATTTCTACACATTGCATTTTTAAGCAATTCATAACGGTTATCCATTTCAATACATAATGAATTTAGGGTATTTATCACCTTAGTGTTATCAGTAATAATAGCTTCTTCAGTATCGGGGAGTTTAGCTAAATAATGGCGTTCAATTTTGTTATAGATATTGAGCTCTACTTTTTTAGGGTCTACTAGAACAAATTTAACTTCAGCAGGATGTTTTTTATAAAGTAGTGATGTCAATACAGCATTTAGTCCCACAGACTTTCCTTGTCCAGTTGCTCCAGCCATAAGTAGGTGAGGCATTTTTGCTAGGTCTACTACAAAGGTTTCATTGCTAATAGTTTTACCCAATGCAATGGGAAGTTCCATTTCTGCAGTTTGAAATTTGGTAGCACTAATGACAGAGCGCATAGAAACAATGGATGGGTTTTGATTGGGCACTTCAATTCCAATAGTTCCCTTTCCAGGAATAGGAGCAATAATTCGAATTCCAAGAGCAGAGAGTGATAATGCAATATCATCTTCTAAATTTTTAATTTTTGAAATTCTGACACCTGCGTCAGGCACAATTTCATATAATGTAACTGTAGGACCAATGGTGGCTTTTATGTTGGCAATGCCAATTTTATAGTTGTTAAGGGTTTCTACAATTTTATTTTTATTGAGTTCAAGCTCTTCTTGGTTAATCGTAATACTGCTATCTCCGTAATCTTTTAGTAAGTCAAACCCTGGCATTTTAAAATTACTAAGTTCTAGGGTAGGGTCAAAAAAACCTTGTTTTTCAACTAATTTTTTTGCTAGTTTTTCATCAACTATTTCTTCTTCCTTAGCCTCAATTTCCATCGTAAGAGTCGTTTTTTCTGAAATAATTTCAGCTTTGATAGAAGGTTCTTCTTTTGGGATTTCTAGTTCTTGTTTAATAGAGGTAGATGAATCCGTTGGTTTGTCATTAGAAGTAACATCAAATTCTATATTAGATTCAAGATCTGCTTGAGTAGTTTCTTCTGTGGGTTTATTCTCTTTATTTTTTAGCTTCAGCCACCAAGTAATAATTTGCTCTGGTGTCCACCCTAATTCGATAACCAAAAAGCATAAAATGAAAAAAAACAGAATTCCAAAAACACCAATATTTCCAATATATATAATTAAAAATGCATTGATTTCAAACCCCACAATACCAGAAAATATAGGAGTGTCTCTAAAGAAATATCCAATTGCTATAGAAAGCCACAACATATGGGCTAGTCCCCATGCCCAAGTAGCTAAAAGTTTTTTGGTAGACCATTGTAAGAATAGTTTTAAGCCAGAAAGCCCAATGAGATAGGCGAAAAGAATTGCTGCAAAACCAACACCATTATAGATGAAGAGATGCCCTACATAGGCACCTAGCTTATTCAAAAGATTTTTTGAAGTAACAGCTTTATCAGACAACGAACCAAGTGTGCTAAAATCTGCTTGCCATGTAAAAAAATAAGATATAAAGGAAATGGTAAGTAGAATAGAAATCAATAGAAGTCCACCTCCTAACAAGACTTTTCGTTGTCGTCTCTTTATTAAATCTGTTTCAGTGATTTCTTTTTTTTTGGACATGAATTAATGCTCTCTTGCAAAAATACAAATTCAAAACTAAAAAATAGACCATTAAGTTCTGGCATGTAAGATATTTTTAAACACATTATTTAGCGCTATTAGCATAATGAATTAATAGAATATCACTCAATAATAAGAAACGAATACTAGCTTTCATAAATAGATTTTAATGATTTGGTGTAATAATCTAATCCAATATTACTATATGTAAAACTAATAGTCTAATGTCTAAAAAATCTAAAAGGAGTAGTACATTTATAGAAAATATAAATCATGAGTGAAAGCAAATGTCCATTCCATGGCTCCATAACCAAACCCAATGTTGGGACTGAAAACAACAACTGGTGGCCTAATCAATTAAATATTGATATTCTTCGTCAGCATGACTCCAAAAGCAACCCTATTTCTGAGGTTAATTACAGAGAGAATGTTAAGAATTTAGATCTTGATGCTGTTAAATCAGACCTCAAAACAATGCTTAAAGACTCAAAAGATTGGTGGCCTGCAGACTGGGGGCACTATGGCCCATTTTTTATTAGAATGACTTGGCATGCAGCTGGCACCTATAGAACAGGCGATGGTCGAGGTGGAGCTGCTACAGGAGCACAACGTTTTGCACCATTAAACTCATGGCCAGACAACGGTAACTTAGATAAGGCTCGTCGTCTACTTTGGCCAATCAAAGAAAAATACGGGAACAAATTGTCTTGGGCCGATCTACTTGTCCTTGTTGGTAATGTTGCCATCGAAGATATGGGTGGTCCAAACCATGGTACCGTTTTAGGGCGTGAAGATATTTGGCATCCAGAAAAAGATATTTATTGGGGAGCAGAAGATGAATGGTTAGGAGATAAGCGCTATGGCGATACTCGCCAATCACTCGAAAACCCTCTTGCTGCAGTTCAGATGGGATTGATTTATGTAAACCCTGAAGGACCTAACAGTAACCCTGACCCAGCTCTTTCAGCTCAAGATATTCGTGAAACTTTTAAGCGAATGGCTATGAATGACACTGAAACAGCTGCTCTAACTGCTGGAGGTCACACCTTTGGAAAAGCTCACGGAGCTGGAGATGCTGGTCTCGTTGAAGCAGAACCTGAAGGAGCTCCAATTGAAATGATGGGATTAGGCTGGAATAATAAACATGCTTCTGGCGTTGGAATAGATGCTATAACTAGTGGAATTGAAGGGCCTTGGACCACCAATCCTACACAATGGGATATGGGTTATTTAGAACTTTTATTTAAATACGAGTGGGAATTAAAAAAGAGCCCTGCCGGAGCTTGGCAATGGCATCCAATTAATTGTGCTGAGGAAGATATGGTTCCTCAAGTTGATGGTAGTGATGTTAAAGTGCTTCCAATGATGACTACTGCTGATATGGCAATGAAAGTTGATCCAATCTACAATAAAATCTGTCAGCACTTTTTAGCAAATCCAGAGGAATTTGGAGAGGCGTTTGCAAAAGCTTGGTTCAAATTACTCCACCGAGATATGGGGCCAAAAACCAATTATATCGCTGGTGACCATAAGGATGTTAGTTATATATGGCAAGATCCTTCCCCTATTGGTAAAATACTTACTGCCTCAGAAGAACAAATACTACGTGATTCTATTGTTGACTCTGGGCTCAGTGTTCAAGAAATGGTCAATACGGCATGGGCAAGTGCAAGTACCTTCCGAAGTTCTGACAATCGCGGTGGAGCTAACGGTGCTCGTATCCGCCTTCAGCCTCAAAAGGATTGGGAAGTAAATAAACCTGAAGAACTTTCTAAAGTTTTAGGTATTTATGAACAAATTGCTTTCTCTAAAGGAGTAAGTATTGCTGATGTAATAGTAATTGGTGGTGCAGTTGGTATAGAAAAAGCTGGGGGACAAAAAGTAGATGTTACAACTGGACGGGGAGATGCCTCCCAGGAAAATACTGATGTAGATTCATTCAATTTACTAAGACCAAGAGCTTGTGGATTTAGAAATTATTCTGAAAAAGAATTTGCTGTAAGTCCGGAAGAGATAATGTTAGATAAAGCTCAATTATTAGGTTTAAGCCCAGTGGAAATGACTTTACTCATTGGCGGAATGCGATCAATGGCTATCTCACATAGTGGAGACGGTATTTGGACAGATGGCAACTTAAACAATAGTTGGTTTAAAACCCTTCTTTCTATGGACGTAAAGTGGAGCACTTCAGGTTACAATAGTTACGTTGCCAAGAATAGAATGACTAATGAAGAGATTAGAACTGCCTCAAGAACAGATCTCGTAATTGGATCTAACTCTGAATTGAGAGCCATAGCAGAAATATATGCTCAAGATGACAATAATGAGAAGTTTGTTACTGATTTTATATTTGCATGGTCTAAAGTGATGAATTTAGATCGTTTTGATCTCAAATAAGTATTTTGAATTTTAAAAAAAAGCATCTCAAATTTGAGATGCTTTCTTTAATTATGAATATGTGATCTATTTTTCTTTAAGAGCTTTGATTTTTATATCAAAAGCAGCATAGAGTAATGTCACAAAAGGACTGATCCAGTTAAAGATAGCATATATAAAATACTCACCCACTCCAACACCTAAAACACTAGATTGATAAGCACCACAAGTATTCCACGGAATTAAAACAGAGGTGACTGTTCCTGAGTCTTCAAGAGTTCTGCTCAGGTTTTCAGGAGCTAGTTTACGGTCTTTATATGCTTTTGCAAACATTTTTCCTGGAATAACTATAGAGAGGTATTGATCTGAAGCTGTCAGATTTATAGCTAGGCAAGAAGCCACAGTACTTGCGAATAATTGGAAAGTAGTTTGTGCCCAATTAAGTAGGGCATTACTAATACGTTCTAAAGCTCCAATGGCTTCCATTATACCACCAAAAACCATAGCACAGATAATAAGCCAAATAGTTCCCAGCATACCTTCCATTCCACCAGAGGTAAATAAGTCGTTAAGCAATGCATTAGAAGTAGTTATTTCTGTGGAAACTGAAATTGCATCCATGATAGCTCTGTAAGCTACCTCAGAAGTCAGTGTACTTGATTGCGTAATTTCTAAGAGAATATCACTTTGAAAGAGTAGGGCAAAAATACCGCCCATTAATGTACCGACAAGTAGGGCAATTAAAGGTGGACTTTTTTTAACGATTAATAAGATAACTGTGGCGGGGACTAAAAAAAGCCATCCATTAATAGTAAATTTTTCTTTGATTGCTGCCATTAACGTTAAGGTATCTGCTTGTCCAGTAGTTTCCTGAGTTAAGCTTAAAATTAAAAAAACAATAAGTGTAATCACAATACTTGGAATGGTGGTTAAGGTCATGTAGCGAATATGAGAAAATAATTCTCCACCTGCCATGGCTGGGGCTAAGTTGGTGGTATCTGATAAAGGAGAGAGTTTATCCCCAAAATATGCACCTGAAATAACTGCTCCGGCAACCATTCCAATAGGTATACCTAATACCTTCCCGATACCAATTAATGCAATACCAACAGTTGCAGATGTTGTCCAGCTACTTCCTGTAGCCAAAGAAATTATTGCACAAATAACAATGCAGGCAGGAAGAAATATAGTGGGATGTAAGATTTGTAATCCATAATAAATCATTGCTGGGATAATACCACTAATTAACCAAGTACCAGCCAGGGCTCCTACAAACAATAAAATCAGCAAGGCACCTGTTACAGACTGAAGATTTTCTGCTATTTTCTCAAGCATGGTATCATACTTAACTTTATAGAAAAAACCAATAATTCCTGCTATAGCTCCTCCTATTAGTAAAATAAATTGGTTGGATCCTCCTAAAGCATCATCACCATAAATAAGGACGTTATATGATAATAGGAGTACTAAGATAATGATGGGTAAAAGGGCTACGCCTAGAGAAAGTTCTTTCTTTTTCAAACTATTTTTTCTTGAATTACAAGTTTAATCATTTTAATTCAAATAGTTCTACCGAATCAATTTCTAAAATATTTTTTAAGCCATAAAAAAAAATAAAAATCCATTCTTCTTCATCATGGTGTACAAAGAAACATTTGTACTTTTGAAATTAATTAAAGAATTAGATTATGAGTGTTTATGATGTAGCAATTATTGGTTCTGGACCTGGAGGTTATGTAGCAGCAATACGCTGTGCACAATTAGGAATGAAAACAGCGCTTGTGGAAAAATATAGCACACTTGGGGGAACATGTTTAAATGTTGGATGTATTCCTTCAAAATCTCTTTTAGATTCCTCTCATCATTATGAAGATGCCCAAAAACATTTTGCAGAACACGGGATTGAAATAGAAGGTGAAATTAAAATCAATTTTAAACAAATGATTGATCGTAAAGCTTCAGTTGTAGAACAAACAACTAAAGGAATCGATTATTTGATGAATAAAAATAATATTCATATTATCGAAGGCTTGGGAAGTTATATTGATGCAACCCATATAAAAATTGAAGGTAAAGATACCCAAATCATCGAGGCTAAAAATAGTATTATAGCCACTGGCTCTAAGCCGGGAACCCTTCCCTTTATTTCTTTAGATAAAGAAAGGGTAATTACCTCTACAGAAGCATTAAAGCTTAAAGAAATACCAAAACATTTAGTGATTATTGGTGGTGGTGTTATTGGACTTGAATTAGGACAAGTAT
>Ga0209091_10002741_pt1 | contig 14655 bp, 12 predicted proteins | sample ArcticOcean_MG_C_6_FD_187438 | JGI IMG/M metagenome (GOLD analysis project Ga0209091, IMG submission 187438) | Marine microbial communities from western Arctic Ocean - ArcticOcean_MG_CB8_128 (SPAdes) (version 2) | ecosystem: Environmental > Aquatic > Marine > Oceanic | place: Arctic Ocean...
TGATGAGTAGTACCATCATAAATAAATTTGCTGCCAGTGCTAACCAAAGAAATAGGGTCACCCAAAGTAGTTCCTTAGTAAAGAGATCGCTAAGCTTCTTTGTTCCTTGCTGCTCTCCTTTTAGGTAGAAATGATCTCCATAAATATATTGTGTCGACTGATCAATACGATTCATTATTTTTACAATTTGACTATTTTTCTGGCGAGTTGCCACTAAAAAGCGAATAGATTCCGGCAGAAAAATTACGGGTACTAGTGCAGCAATGCTTACTCCACCTGCGATGTAGAAAACGCCCTCCCAACCAAAAATAGGTATAACTGATCGACTAAATAAACCCCCTAGAACACCCCCTGTGAGAGGTGAAACCGCGATAATAGAAATGAATAGTGCCTTGAAACGAGTTGGAGCATACTCTGAGACAAGCGCGATGCAGTTGGGGGTAACTCCTCCTAGTCCGAGGCTTGCTAAAAAACGAATTGTTACTAATGATTCAATATCACTTGCAAGCGGTGTGACAAGCGTGCCCACTCCAAAAAAGATAACATTAGTAAGAATAATAGGTTTTCTGCCAAATTTATCACCTAATGGGCCGAAAACTGCTGCACCAATAACCGCGCCAATTAGGCCGGCAGTGAAGACAATGCCAAAGCCACCCATTTCAATTCCCCAGGCCTCAACAATGGTCGGAGCAACAAAGCTGATACATTGAATGTCAATGCCCTCAAGTATCATCACCAGAGAGGCTGTTATTAGGACCCTTATTTGGCAAGACGATAGAATGGCGTTGTCTATTACATTTCCTGCGTCTATTTGCCTGTCACCTTTGATCGCTTTTTCCACGATTCTTCTCCTATTTATTAACCTCTATGCTACCCGATGATTAGTATCAGAAAGTCTAGAGATTATTTACTATCATGGTGCCTACAGCATTTTATCTCAGTCTAGGAAAAATTGTCTGATTAGCAATATCACCACCGCTACTCTGCAGCGTTCTACGCTGGTGGGCGTCAGAATTTTGATCACCGGATATGTGGTTCAGTTTTAATTCTATTTTTGAGCCATATCTTTTAAATGCTAGGCTAACTTTCTAAATATTAATTGTCAATAAGAGTAACGTATTGCGCAAGCGCAAGTTAAGACACATAATAGGATTAACTATACGGGACTTTTTAGTCAAGCCTATGAAACGATTTATCGTAAGAGCTGAAACTTTTCTAAGATTAACAATAAGCAGATATATCCATGATCTGGCGGCGGACTTATGACGGCTTATATTGCCGGCATATACGAGCATCCGACGCGTTTCGCGCCTGATAAATCCGTTTCGGCATTGCATGCTGAAGTCGCTTCTGGGGCACTTAAAGATGCAGGCTTGTCTTTGAGCGATGTAGACGCTTATTTTTGCGCGGGCGATGCACCTGGAATAGGCCCCATGTCGATGGTGGAGTACCTAGGCATTCATCCGAGATATGTTGACTCTACAGATATTGGCGGTGGGTCGCCCATCGCGCAGGTTGCCGAAGCGGCCCGAGCAATTCACGAAGGTAAATGTGATATAGCCTTGATAACTTTGGCTGGTCGACCTCGAGCGGAAGGGCAGTCACCAGCTACTCTAACCCGATTTCGCGAGTACCCTGAGAACGAGTTCGAATTGCACTTTAGCCCTGCTTTGGTAAGTAGATACGCCATGTGTGCTCAACGCCACATGCACGAATACGGGACAACTAGTGAACAGCTGGCATGGATTAGGGTTGCCGCTTCCCACCATGCGCAGCACAATTCTAATGCACTTCATAGAAACCTTGTTTCAGTCAATGATGTTATGTCTTCTCCGCTAATATCAGATCCTTTACATCGCTTAGACTGCTGTGTCGTTAGTGATGGGGGAGGAGCGGTTATTGTTGTCCGTGAAGAAATTGCGCGTAGTTTGAAGCGGCCCTTAGTGTCATTGAAAGGTGCGGGTGTTGCCTTGGGCTACAAGCTTGGTGTGCCATTTGATATCACGGCAAGTGTAGGTATTGAGTCTGGGTCTGCGGCTTATCTCGAAGCCGGAGTCAGTCCTCGTGATATCCGCTATCTGTCTACTTATGATAGCTTCACAATCACCGTTCTTATGGCGATAGAAGACCTAGGATTTTGTTCAAAAGGTGCGGGTGGACAATTTGTTTCCGATGGCAGTCTAATCTCAGGAAACGGCAGCCTAGCGGTAAATACCGATGGAGGAGGGCTATGTAATAATCATCCAGCCCATCGCGGGGGCATCACTAAAATTATCGAAGCTGTCCGCCAGCTTCGAGGCGAGGCGCATCCGGCAGTACAATTACCTGATTTAGCGCTGGCTATGGCGCATGGCACTGGCGGAACTCTTGATCAGCGTCAAGGGTGCGCGACGATTATATTGGAGCGCGAATAGTCATGATAGACGATAAGTGGGATTGGGCGATGGAAAATCGAGAATTCTGGGATGCCTCGGAGAGAGGGATACTACTAGTCAAACGATGCATTGATTGCGAAAAGCCCCATTATTACCCTCGATTGATTTGCCCTCACTGTGGAAGTGATTCAACAGAGTGGATTGAGTCATGCGGCAAGGGAATATTATATTCGTACAGCTTTTTCCGTCGCGCCAATCCCCCTCAAATTTTAGCATATGTCACGCTTGCTGAAGGAATAACGCTACTTACTGAAATCATTAATAGTGATTATGAAAAATTAGCCGTCAACGATGAGGTGGAAGTTAAATTTCGGGTTGACCCTGATGGTAGGTACATTCCAGTCTTTGTGCTGGTGAAATAAAATAGATGGTATGTTGAATGTCTGGGATAGATGCAAGGGATGAGTGTTATGACGGATAGGTTAAGTAATAAAGTAGCAGTAGTCACAGGCGCAGGCTCGGGCATAGGCCGAGCTTCAGCACTCTTATTTGCTAAGGAGGGTGCCCAGGTGGTGTGTGCAGATATAAATGAACAGGCTGTGAGAGATACTGCTGAAATTGTGCGTGCACATACGAGCAGCTCGGTTTTGGCGGTCCGGGTGGATGTTACACAGCCCACTGAAGTGGAGGAAATGATCCAGAGCTGTATAGCCGAATATGGAAAATTGGATGTTCTTTATGCTAATGCGGGAATAGGTGAGGCGTTTGACACAATTCAACTGCCTGTTGAAAATTGGGACCATATGATGTCGGTTAATCTAAAGAGTGTCTGGTTGTCGGCCAAGTATGCCCTCCCCTATATGATTGCTTCGGGAAGCGGATCAATTATTAATCAATCTAGTATAGCTGCCTTAAAGGGAGTTTCATCGATGGCTCACTATTGTGCGTCAAAAGCTGGCGTTGTTGGGCTCACTAGGCAGTTGGCGGTTGAATATGGCTCCGCAGGAATTCGAGTAAATGCCATATGCCCGGGGGCCATTCCAACACCGCTCGCAGATACAGTATGGGGCCAGATCGGAAATATTGATGAGATTGGTGCGGCAGTCATAAGCAAGACACCGTTAGGTCGATTGGGCACGGTTGAAGATTGTGCAAACCTTGCTCTTTTCCTCGCAAGTGAGGAATCGTCTTGGATAACTGGTGTCGCAATACCACTTGATGGGGGGTTAGGGGCGGCGTAGAAACCAAAATAGCCCCGTCACCCCATACCTTAATGGTGGCCCACAATAGGGCTTATCGAATTGGGTCGGAGGCGTTACTGGTATTTCAAAACCAGGTTCGTTTTTGCAGTGCATTGTAAAAAGTATGGTTGAGATTAAAGCGTCATATGAGATCTTGTGGCCATTTTAAGCAATTTTATTCCTCCGATAACCCGTTCTTTTAAGTCAAAATCACCCGCAAAAAATTGTATACAGACAATTTAATATAACTTATTGACAATTACTTTTTGATTAGATATGGTTGATCTTACTTGCTAGGATCCCGTTTAATAGCTGGTGAAATTAAAGTGAGACGAGTAAGCCCTTCCTCTAATGTGTCAGTTATTTTATAGGTGGTGGTGGCACTTTTTGCTCATATCGAGCGTTAAAAATCAGTATCTGAGGGTTTAGTTATGAGCTGGGGATTGATCACTGATGATGGATTGGCCAATGCTGAGGCTCTTATTGGGACGCCGTTAAGGCGAGATAGAATGCAGTGGATTCAAACGACTTCACGTGATGCTATTCGACATTTTGCCTGGGGGATTGGGGACAACAATCCGTTGTGGCTAGATGACGACTACGGTGCAAAATCTGTATGGGGGTCAGCGTTGGCACCTCCATGCATTTTGTACGCTGTTGATAGTACGATTGTTGCGCCAAAATTGCCTGGGATTCAGTGGCTCTATGCCGGGACTGATTGGACATGGTACGAACCGATTTTGTGTGACGATAGCTTTACCGTTGAGGCGAAGCTTGTACGCCAGGAGAAAAAGTCAGGACGGCGATTCCCCTTATGGGTATTACAGAGTGGTGAAGTTCGATACTTCAATCAGCATAAAAGGCTTGTAGCTACAGCAATGGGACATTGTGCGCGCACGCCACGAGGTGGCAATATTGGTGGCCCCCCCGTGAAGGAGCATAAAGTACACAGCTATAGTAGTGCAGAGCTGGATGATATAGAAAATCATGTTCTGGCTGAGGCTTCCAGAGGTAGTGATCCGCTGTTGTGGGAGGATGTTCTAGTTGGAGATCAAGTGCCTTCGGTCGTCCGGGGGCCCCTCGCTATAATGGACCTGATTGGTTGGTATTCAGCCACTCAAGGAACATTACATTATGGTGGCGTTCATGGCGATGCTCTTCGTTATCGCCGCAGACATGATGATTACCATATTAACCCCGCGACTGGAGCAAAAGAAGCGGCTGGCCGAGGACATTTCGAGGCAAAGACAGGCAAAGATGTAGGGATGGGGGGTGCATATGACGTAGGTCCCCAGCGCATCTCATGGGCCCAACATATGTTAACTAATTGGATTGGTGACCAGGGGTTCCTGCACAAGCTTAATGTCAGCGTGAGGAGTCCGAATATGGTGGGCGATACCATCTGGTGGCAAGGGGAAGTAATTAATAAATACATAGAAAACCGTAATTATTTTGTAGAAATAGCGCTTAAAGCACACAACCAGGTTCAGGCTCCGTCAGCATTTGGTACGGCTATCGTTTTACTTCCTTCACGTGAGGGTGGATTACCGTTGCTGCCTTTGCATAACTCAGATTGACAACATGAATTTCCAGTATGCTTTTTTCAGTGAGGACTCATGACTGATACAAATAAACAAAAGATTTTAGACTATGAACCCGAAGCCTTAACTTTAGGAGACTTGGTCCATATCCGAAGTGTCCACGGAGACAAGCCGTTATATATAATTCGCGATGAAGTGCTAACTTATAAGGATGCTGAAACACGTTCAAATGAGGTGGCAAATAATCTAATTAAATTAGGGATAAAGAAGGGCGACGTAGTAGCCACATTTATGTATAACTGCGTGTCCCAGGCCTTGATTTGGTTTGGGTGTGCCAAAATTGGGGCGATTTATGCACCACTAAATGTGTCTCTAGAAAGAGATGATTTGGCATATAGTCTAAATGACACGGATGCGAATATAATTGTACTGGAGGAGGAGTTGGCTCCTGCCTTCAATGCTTGTCAAGAGCAATTAAATATATCACCTTTAGTATATGTTTGTGGTTCAGTATCATCGGTAAGCGGAAACGCAGCTTTGCCTATTGATCAGCTCTTTGGTGGGAACGTTGAATTTCCTGATATAGAAGTTAACCCCAACGATGCAGCCACTATAACGTACACGGGTGGAAGTACTAGTATGCCAAAAGGCGTACTTTCTACGCACTTGTCGCATATTGCCGCGGCAATCCGATATGGTGAGGTCTCTGAGGCATCGGCCAGCGATATAGGTTACGCCAACTCCCACTTCTTTCATATTGGTGGCCAGCAGTTCGGAGTGATTGGTCCGCTATATTTTGGTATGACGGGCGTTATGGAGAAGTGGTTCAGTGTGTCGCGATATTTTGATGTTGTACGTAGATACAACGTTACGATTATTGATCCTATTGGCACAATGCTTGCTGCCTTGATGTCGCTTCCAGATTCTTTAGAAGACAAAAATCACAATGTTCGTGTGGGTATAGGAATTGCGTCTGGTCAGGTCAGGCGCGAGGTTAGGGACGGCTTCGAACATCGCTTTGGAATCCCCCTTTTGGAGGTGTATTCGATGACTGAAATGGGTGTTCTTCTATGTAGTGAGCGCATAAGTGATCGACGTCCGGGAAGCTGCGGGCATACCTATGGTTGGGGAGAAATATGTATCGTCGACCAGAATGATAACCCTGTCGCCGCAGGAACTACCGGGCAAATTTTACTGCGACCAAAAGTAAATAATACATCAATGATTCGATATGTTAATAAGAACGAAGAAACGATAGCTGCCTGGAAGAATTTTTGGTACCACACTGGTGATATAGGAAAGTTGGATCAAGACGGATATGTATATTATGTAGGGCGAGAAGCGCACTGGATTCGGCGGGGGGGCGAAAACATATCTGCATTCGAGGTCGAGAAAGTTATTACATCGCACCCTAATGTGGCTGATTGCGCGGCTGTTGGTGTTCCAGCCGATCTGGGTGAGGAAGATATTAAGGCTTATGTCCAGCTTGAAGAAAATGAGACTAATGTCGACCCTTCAGAACTAATAAAATACTGGGAAGACCGGATCGCTTTTTTTAAGGTGCCACGTTACATAGAATTTGTGGACCATTTTCCCCGATCAGTAACCAAGAATGAGATTCTGCGCCATCAATTACGCGAAGAGGGAGTCGGGAATTGCTGGGACAAAAAGGCAGTGTAGATTAGCTGGATATCTTGGCTACAGAACTTAAGTGAAGTGATGGGCGAATCTATTTTGCTAGTACTTTGATTGTATTTGTAGGGATCCCAGTCGATAAGGCATATGGATATTTATTTATTTATTTATTCTGAACAGTTCGATGTAAAACGAGGAAGTGATATTAATGGATAGTAAATCTCCCAGTTATGATGCAATCGTGATAGGAGCCGGTTTTACGGGTATGTATCAGTTATATATGCTGAGAAAAATGGGCCTGTCTGTTAAAGGCTATGATCTTGCTGAGGATTTCGGCGGGAACTGGTACCGAAATCGATACCCTGGGTGCCGGGTAGACACGGAAAGTCACGTCTATTGTTACGCCTTCTCAGCAGATATTTTACAAGAATGGAGTTGGAGTGAGCAATACGCGAGTCAACCTGAAGTATTGAGATATCTCAACTTTGCAGTTGATAAAATGGATATTCGTGAACACTATCAGTTTAATACGTTAATTATATCAGCCAAATATAGTGACGCTCAAAACCTTTGGTTTGTCGAACTTGGTGACGGGAGCACTCAATCATGCAGGTTTCTTTTTTCCGCTACAGGACCACTATCGATTCCGCAAATGCCGTCTTATGATGGAGTGAATTCGTTTTTAGGAGAAGCGTACCATTCATACTTTTGGCCTCGTGATGAAGCGGGCAGCCCTACAGGCAAGAATATTGACTTTACGGGTAAAAGAGTTGGTGTAGTGGGAACCGGAGCAACTGGTGTGCAGATTATAACTGAAGTCGCCAAATCTGCGGGCGAACTTTTTGTTTTTCAGCGGACTCCTAATTGGTGTGCGCCTCTGGGGAATGGGCCTATTGATACGAAAATGATGGATGGTATAAAGGAGAACTATGGTGAGATTATTGATTTTGTAAAAAATACTCAGTCAGGGATGCCTCATACATTTCTTGATAAATCTGCCCTTGAAGTGTCTGATGAAGAGCGAGAGATAATCCTTGAAAAATTATATAAAGAACCTGGTTACGGTATTTGGTTTGGGAACTTCTACGATCTTTTTACAAACAAGGAAGCCAATATATTGGTTTCCAAATTTATTGAAAAGAAGATACGTGAGCGCGTAAACGATCAACAGATAGCGGATAAACTCATTCCTAAAAATCATGGTTTCGGCACTAAGCGGGTGCCTCTAGAATCAGGGTACTATGAAGTTTTTAACCAGAATAACGTCCACCTGATAGATATTCATGAGGATCCAATAGTAAAAATATTGCCCAATGGAATACGAACAGGTTCTAGGGATCATGAGTTAGATATCATAATTTATGCAACTGGTTTTGACGGGATTACTGGAGCTCTAGATAAGATCGAAATCGTAGGTAAAAATGGTGATTCACTAAAGGAGGTATGGGCGGATGGCCCCTCTACTTATTTAGGACTGCAGGTATCGGGATTCCCGAATTTTTTCACATTGGTTGCTGCACATAATGGTGCAGGATTTTGCAACATTCCTATTTGTGGGCAAATGCAAGTTGAGTGGATTGATAAAATGCTGCGACACATGAAGCAGCATAGTCTTGAGTTTGTTGAGCCTAGTGTACAGGCCGAGAATGAGTGGACTGAGGAGGTGTATCGACTTATGGAAAAAACTTTACTAGGTCAGACTGATTCTTGGTTCATGGGAATCAATTCTAATGTGGCGGGCAAGAATAAGCGTCGTGCTCTTGTATATGTTGGAGGATCTGTTCGATATCGTGAAACTTGTGAGGCTATAGAAAGGGATGGATATAAGGGATTTTTAATGAGGTAGTTGTAGGAGCAATACAGTTCAATTTTCACCAAAGAAATAGTTCTAATCAATTTGGTGAGGTATATGTGTTTCTAGATTTGGCGTATTGGTCTGTTGATTTAATTTCGGTTGAGATCTGTTTTACTGACTCTGAATGTTAAAATATGAGGTGCGCTATGAGTGTATTGTTGCCACTACAAGGAGTAAGAGTACTTGAGCTCTGTTGGGTTTGGTCGGGTCCATTACTTGGTCAATTACTGGCGGACCTTGGAGCCGAAGTCATAAAGGTAGAATGGTATAAGCGCTTTGACCTCTATAGAACGAGGGGCGTAGAGAGGCTCACTGGTCAGGTTCCGGAAAAGTTGCGAAGAGAAATGTCTCAGTCCTTCCATGGTTTAAATCGAAATAAAATCGGCGTAACGTTGGATCTCAAACAGGTCGCGCATAAGGATGCATTTCTTGACCTTGTTGAGGTGTCGGACTTGGTTATAGAGAACTTTACTTACGGTACGATCGAACGTTTAGGGATTGGATACGAGGTACTTAGTAAGATCAATCCATCTATTGTTTTGTTGTCGTTATCAGCGTATGGAGGGACTTCTAGATTGGCTGAAATGCGATCGTATGGATTGGCGCTCTCTTCGCTTTCTGGTGTAGAGCATTTAATTGTCGACCCCGAGACTGAAGAATTCCTTGGGTCACCAACCTTCGTATCATCCGATCCAAATGCGGCAAGTTATGGGTTACAGGCAGCAATGGCTGGCTTACTGGATGCTCGGAATTTGGGTCGAGGTTCCCATATAGAAATGTCTCAACTTGAGGCTGCGGCGCATCTAGCAGTCGATGAAAATGATGATCTGCGAGCGCTTGCGTCATCTTTGGGAATTGCAGAAGACTGTCATGATGATGAAACGAGAATTGTTGAGACTGGTGATGATCAGTATTTATGTGTGGCTTCAAAAAATGGTCTTTCGGCCGAGGCTATGGATCGCATCTGTAATTTAATTCCAACCCTTGCTGCGGAAAATGCTATTTCAATGTGCGTTAAAGCGGGCGCTTACGCGGTCAAAGTGATTGAAAAGCCAGAAGAGTTTGGCACCGGATCTGCACAGCAAGGCACACTCTTGCCTTCTGTACACCCCATCACCGGGTCTGAAAATATTGTTGCAGCTCCTTGGCGGATAAATGGCTGTAGGGCTCCTCTTCGTAAAACTGCTCCAACTTTAGGCGAGGGTAATTCTTATGTTCTAAGCGTTATATTGGATTGGAGCCCAGAAGAGTGCAATTCACTCAAAGATCCATTTTGAATTTAAAGGTGATGAGATGATCTCCGATATGAAAAAATCACTAGACACTTGTTTGAAAGTCGGTCCTGTTACCTGTGCCATTGTAGGCGGAAATAGATCGGTCCTTCATGCAGCGCAATATCTGAGACGTTTAGGCGTTGACTTAGTGGGTTTGGATTCAATTGACGACGTACGAAACCTCGAACCAAATGTGCTTGCTGTGCTGATTGGTGGCGATTCTTGGGTTGATCAATTTAGGCCTGAATTAGCAGGCAAGGAGTTTGGTTACTCCGAAGGATGGGATCAAACAATTAATGAGATATGGTTGTGGGATTACGAAGTTGGCATTCCAGGAACGGGATCTATGGCCAGCGCGGTCTCTGGCGTTTCTGCAGTCATTGGAAAACCCAAGGATAGACCCATGGTATTACCTGCGTACATTCCAGAAAAGTGGTGTGGGATTTTTGGCGCCAGTCTGGCGTTTAGTTTACAAGTCGCTAATGCAAATGGAAATGAAACTAATTCTGATCGACGGCGCATTGATGTTTCGTCGGCTGATATTTTGAGAGCCTGGGCTGAGCAAAACTCAGGAAATCATGCGGGAGTTCCCTACGGGTGGCGCCGGAACGGAAGGACGGCTGTCGAGCATGGAGGTGTTTTTCCTCAAGGGTTTTTCGCCTGTAAAGACGGTTATATTGCCATTCAGGCGCGCTCAAGACAAGATTGGATGGCGATTCTTGCTTCTCTTGGTGAGCATGAATGGATTGTTTTAAAAGAGTTCCATAACCCATTCAAACTCTCTGAGGACGACAGTGTTATTAGACCTTTACTCGAGATGGCACTTTCGACGATGACACGACGCGAATTGTTAGACAGCGCGATAATTACCGGGGCGCCAATGGCCCCTGTTCTGTCAGCTGAAGAGGCAAAAGTTTGGGATGTTTTCCGTCCCGACTTTGTAGATGAGACTGGATCCTTATCGATGCCCTTTGCAATCAAACGTAGTTCGCATAAATCTAGTAAGAGACAGAAATAAATGGGTGGGCAGAGGATATGGACGTAGTAGCCAAAGATCTCTGGTTTCCCGAAGGCCCCCTGGTGTTGCCGGATGGTAATTTGGTTGTTGTGGAAATCCGCCGCCAGACACTTACCCATATTAGAAAAGATGGAGTAAAAACGATAATTGCAAAAACTGGAGGGGGACCGAATGGAGCCGCACTTGGTCCTGATTCTCAAATATATATATGCAATAACGGAGGTCTTGGGTGGCGCACTAGCGGTAATAAATATTTACCAGATGGTAATTTGAGTGCTAAAGCAAACGGGAGAATCGAACGAGTTAGTCTGGACAGTGGTCTCCTAGAAGTACTCTATGAAACGGATGGAGAGCGTAAACTGCGCGCGCCAAATGACATCGTATTTGATGCCTTTGGTGGATTTTGGTTCACAGATTTCGGTCGATCCAGAGAGCGTGATCGAGATTATGGTTCAGTCTGTTATGCAATGGCGGACGGTTCAAAAATACGAGAAGTGCTCTTTCCTTTAATAGAACCAAATGGCTTGGGGCTTTCTCCTGATGGTCAGACATTATACGTATCTGAAACTGGGACAGCAAAAGTGTGGGCATGGGATGTGTCCTCGCCCGGCGAGATTATGCGGTCGAGATCTCATTTGCCTTACAAAGATGGTCGCTTAGTTTTTTCGCCGCCAAATTTGCGAAGCTTTGATTCAATGGCAGTGGAGGCGGGAGGTAATATTTGCATTGGAACTCTTGGTTTAGGTGGTATCACTGTCTGCACTCCTCAGGGTCTAGAGTTAGATTTTTTATCTGTTCCCGACCCCTTAACAACTAATATTTGTTTTGGAGGTGACAATATGGACGACGCTTATATTACCGCCTCGCTCTCTGGCCGATTACTTCGTTATAAGTGGCCGCGATCTGGGTTGAAGTTGAACAACTGAGCCGAACGTGTATCTAATCGCATACGGAACTGCGCCAGGGATGTGCAGTTATTCGTGATTATAGGGCCGCTTTATTATATATTTTTTGTAGTAAGAGACTCTGAAATCATATGGAGCGCAACAAATGTCTTTGAACGTTTTGATGTTTTTGCAAAACATAATGCTATTTACGGCATCGAAAAGATCATTCGCGATCTCCGCAGACAGCGAAGCTTTGACGTTACACGCGAAGTCATGAAGATTATGATCATGTGCCTAATACTTGCGGATCTCGACTGATGAGAGATATCCGGATTACTAGAGATGGCGTTGCGGGTCGTATCACATTAAATCGCCTGCCCGAGCTTAATGCGATGACCCATGAAATGTGCAACGCAATCGTGGTCGCGCTCGACACTTGGCGGTCTGATCCCGAAATCACGCTGGTGATCTTTGACGCGATGGGCCAAAAAGCATTCTGCGCCGGTGGTGATATTGTCGAGCTTTATACCACAGGCCAGCTAGGCAACTTTGCATATGGACAAAATTTTTGGCGCGATGAATATAGGCTTAATGCAAAAATAAAAGGCTTTCCCAAACCAGTGATCAGCTTTATGCAGGGTTTTATTATGGGGGGCGGTGTCGGTTTGGGCTGTCACGGCAGTCACCGTGTGGTTGGTGACAGTAGCCAAATTGCCATGCCCGAATGTGGTATCGGACTAGTTCCTGATGTTGGGGGCTCACTGATATTGGCTAATGCCCCCGGCCGACTCGGAGAATATCTGGGAACGACCGGCGCCCGGCTGAATGCCGGCGATGCCATCATGGCGGGCTTTGCCGATCATTACATTCCAGAAGAAAAATGGCCCGTTCTGATCAAGGCTTTGGGAGAAAAAGGAGATTGCCGGCTACTTTTTGTAGCCGCCCAACGGCCGCCTGAAGGACCAGTTACAAGGGATAAAGATCATATCGATTGCTGCTTTAGCGGCGACGCTCTGGTCGATATTATCAACGTCTTGCGCAGTGAAGACACCCCGTTCAGCCAACGGTCGTTAAAGGCCCTCGGGCGCAATTCTCCACTTTCAATGGCCTGCGAGATTGAAATGATCCATCGCTTGCGTGGCACGACAGACATACGCAAAGCGCTGGAACTGGAGTATCGTTTCACCTATCGTGCGATGGAGCATGGCGATTTTCTCGAAGGAATCCGAGCTGCTATTATAGACAAAGATCGCACACCACACTGGCAGCACCAAATTGATGAGATACCATTGGTTGCGGTGTCGCGGATGTTGCTGCCACTAGGTGCGGCAAAGTTAACCTTTGAGGAGGTAAGGATGAAAATAGGCTTTATTGGATTGGGGAACATGGGCGCGCCGATGGCCGCAAAACTTATTAAGGCGGGCTATCAGCTGACTGGCTATGATACTGCAGATATTGCGATCGATGGAATGGTACAGGGGTTATCTGCTGTGGATGCGGTAACCGACGCGGAATTAGTAATCACTATGCTGCCCAATGGTTCTATTTTACGTGCAGTGGCTGCAAAAGTTTTGCCCGCTATGCGGAGTGGCGCGGTTTTTGTTGACTGTTCCACGGTGGATGTAGACAGTGCCCGTGCAGTGGCTAAAGATGCATCTGGATTGGGTATTACGGCGCTCGATGCCCCGGTTTCGGGAGGCACAGGTGGCGCCGTAGCGGGTAGTTTGACCTTCATGGTCGGCGGATCTGACGACGGGTTTGCCGTTGTAAAGCCCCTGCTTGAGATTATGGGGCAAAAAGCCGTACATTGTGGTCCTGCAGGCAACGGTCAATCGGCAAAGATCTGTAACAATATGATTCTTGGTGTGACCATGATTGCTACCTGTGAAGCCTTTGCGCTGGCCGATAAACTTGGGCTAGACCGACAGGCGATGTTTGATGTGGTCAGCACGTCCTCTGGTTATAGCTGGTCGATGAATACCTATTGCCCGGCGCCCGGCATTGGGCCCAATTCACCTGCCGATAATGGTTATAAGCCGGGCTTTTCATGCGACCTGATGCTGAAAGATCTGCGGTTGTCACAACACGCCGCCCAAGCCGTTGATGCTGATACTCCGCTAGGGCAGGTTGCAACGGAGCTCTATCGCCGTTTTGTCGAAGACGAAGATGGGCAAGGACAAGATTTCTCGGCTATGCTACCACGCTTTGTAAGGCGCGGACGCACAGAGTAGCCCCAACTTTATTCAAGGCAAAAAGGTGATGATCGCCGCGTACTAGATTAATTGAGCGCTACTCTGCAGCCACGTGAACAGTTCTAAAGGGTCTAAAGGCCCTAGTGATTTGTTGCGCAGAAGCAATGATGGTAAGGGCTTAGAGTACGAGATTGTTAGGTTCTGTGAGTATGTGCAGAAGTATTATGCTGTGAAGGTTAAGTATGGGTTGTCGCTTCAAGGAAATAGTAAGTGTACTTTTGCTACTTGTGACATTAGTCTTTAAATGGTGGTCAGATATCTTGGGCCGATCTTGGTTTTTATTCGCATTCTTCGCCATACCAATTCACTCACGCAGATTAGTAATACTACCTAACAGCAGGAGTCTCTTCTGACAAAAGGGGTGGGTACCCCCGGGGTAGGGTCGGCGTATCTGAGAATTAGGGTTTTATTGTAGGGGTTTTTGGGGAGTTGAAGCGTTGAGTGGCTACGTAGTACAAAATTTTATCACGGTATATTTGACGGTACATATAGAAATAGAAATAATTAAATCGTTATTTAACAATAACTTAATTGGTTAATTCGGGCGGTGCCGTCCCGACCATATATCAATACGTCA
>Ga0209091_10002742_pt1 | contig 14655 bp, 12 predicted proteins | sample ArcticOcean_MG_C_6_FD_187438 | JGI IMG/M metagenome (GOLD analysis project Ga0209091, IMG submission 187438) | Marine microbial communities from western Arctic Ocean - ArcticOcean_MG_CB8_128 (SPAdes) (version 2) | ecosystem: Environmental > Aquatic > Marine > Oceanic | place: Arctic Ocean...
TATATTTTAGATACAATTGATGATCGCAATAATTTTTACCAACCTTACTATCAAATTTTACCAAAAGATATTTCCCATTTGCCTATTTTTTGGGACAAATCAGTATTAAATCTATTAGAATCTAGTGATTTTTTAAATGATATTATGGCTAGAAAAAAAATGTTAACAAATGAATATTCTAGTTTATGTAATTTGTCTGAAAACTTTCGTAGAGAGATTACACTATACGATTGGTTATGGGCTAGGTCTATAGTTGGTTCAAGAAATTTTTCAATAAACGTTGATGGAAGTAACAAATCGGCAATGGTTCCATTAGCTGATATGTTAAACCATTACAGACCAGCAGAAACTAAATGGGGATATGATAATAATAAAAGGGGTTTTACAATGACGACATTAAAAGGTATTAATCATCGTGCACAAATAATGGATTCATATGGTAGAAAATCTAACAGAAAGTATCTTTTGCATTATGGTTTTGTTATGGATGATAATATTGAATCAGACGGGACGTGTGATGATGATATTATAATAGAAATACCTGATTCAAACTCTTCCAGAAAACTATATGTAAACAAAGATAATTTTATAGATAAATTAATGCCGACTTTAAGATTAGCAAATAGAACAAAACAAGAATTTAATAATACTGGTGACTCAAACTCAATGATTTCACCGCGAAATGAAGTAGCGTCATTATTAAGTATGGCAAATATTGCAAGAAATATGTTATTGCAATTTCCCAAAACATATTCTCAAAATGTTTCGGAACTAAAAAAATTAAAAGGATTTTCAAAAGAAAGAAATGCAATAAATTTTGTTAAAAAACAAAAAGAACTACTTTTATTTATTAAAAAATTAGCTGATGATATGATACCTATTGTTGGATTTGAGGATATATCTAACGAGCAAATAAATAACAAATATAAGCTATATGTCAATAACTAATCAACATCATTTGGTGGAGGTGAAACATTCCCTTCAAAACTTAATGATGCTGTATTACCTGAAATATCTAAATTAATAGAAGCCAAATTATTTAATTCATTTAATGGTAAATTTTGAATTAGGTTTGAAAAGAAGTTTTCAGTAAGTCCATCAATATTGGCAACATTTGTAAAATTATTTAAAATACTTGCCACATTATTGAAAGATAAATCATTTATAAATTGGGTTTCTGCATTATGAGTAGGAGGAGGTATTAAACTAGGACTTGACAAACTAGCAGATGACAACCTGGGAGGTGGTATACTAGGAGGTGACAAACTAGGAGGTGGCATACTAGGGGGTGTTAAACTAGGTAATAACAAACTAGGGGGTGTTAAACTAGGTGGTGGCATACTAGGGGGTGTTAAACTAGGAGGTGGCATACTAGGAGGTGGCATACTAGGAGGTGGTGGTGGAGGTGGAATGGGATTTAAATTATTATCATTTGTAGTATAATCTCTAATATCATATCTACAAAGTGGACAGCGTGGGTTATGTTGAAACCACGTCATTATACTATCTCGTCTAAAAATATGACTACAATGTCTAATTCTGACTACACTATCTCCTCTATTAATAGATTCTCTATCTATGGGACAGTTTCTAGGTTCATTTGAATTATATAAATAAGTTTCAGTTGCATTTTCTATTTGTCCTGGTGATGGAGAGATTCTTACTGGTGATAACATACTTAAAATAGTTTGTAAAAATATATTTGGTTGTGTATTTGTTGCTGTCTGGGTTGAATTTGTTTGGGTTGTATTTCTTCGTGTTGTATTTGTTTGGGTTGTATTTCTTCGTCTTGGATTTTGACTACGTAATCGAGTTCTTCTTTCGCGATTTATATTGTGTTGGTATGTATTTTGAGTTGGTGACCTATTACTAAATGCTCTGGTCTCTCTATTTCTAACTGGACTAGTTCTGTTTAGACTAGGTGGAAAAAATGATAATGTATTATTCCAATTTCTATTAAAATTCGTATCTCTATATCTAGGAGCAAAAGGATTTACATAACTATTAATTAAATTTCTGCTAGACAAATTTTGACGATTTATTGTTTCCAATAAATTCATTAGTATTTGATTTTGTTGTTCAATATTAGTAAGATATCTTTCTATCACGTGGCCTTCTTGTAAGTATCTATTCATTATATAAACTATAATTGATATTTATTTAAACGATATAAACCTATTAATATTATATAAATTATATGTCATCAAAACCAAATACAGTACACAGTAATTATATAGATAAAGGGCGAACAGGTTTGGCCAATTTGGGAAATACTTGTTTTATGAATAGTGTTTTACAGTGTTTATCTCATACGTATGAATTAAATGATTTTCTAAATAAAAAAGAGTATAAAACCAAATTAAGGAAACAGGAAGATTCATTAATTTTGATGGAGTGGGATAAACTTAGACTAATGATGTGGAGCGAAAATTGTGTTATTTCACCTGGTGGATTTTTGGACGCTGTTCAGAAAGTTTCCAGAATTAAAAATAAAGATTTGTTTACAGGATTTGCTCAGAATGATTTTTCTGAATTTTTAATTTTTGTAATGGAATGTTTTCATAATTCTATATTGCGTGAAGTTGATATGACTATTAAAGGAGATATTTTAACTAGTACAGATGAATTAGCAAAAAAATGTTTTAATATGATAAAAACATTTTATAAGGAGGAATACTCGGAAATATTTGAACTCTTTTATGGTATCCACGTTTCGAAAGTAGTTAGCAATTGTAAAACCTATGCTAATACTACACCAGAATCATTTTTTTTACTAACTCTCCCCATCCCTTGTAAAAATGCAAATCTAATACAATGTTTAGACGAATATACAGCTGTAGAAACTTTAGATGGTGATAATATGCTTGAAATTGATGATAAAGGAACAAAATCTATCTGTAAAAAACAAATTTTATTTTGGAGTTTTCCACAAATTCTAGTAATTATGTTTAAAAGATTTGGTAATAACTTAAGAAAAAATAAAGATCGTATTGATTTTCCTTTAGTCGATTTGGACCTTTCTAAATATACTATCGGTTATGATAAAAAAAACTATATATATGATTTGTATGGTATCTGTAATCATAGTGGTGGCGTTTTAGGAGGACATTATTGGGCTAGTGCAAAAAATGCAAATGGTAAATGGTATAACTTTAATGATACGCGAGTCAGTGAATTGAATGAAGATGATTTAATAACTGAGAATGCATATTGTTTATTTTATAGAAAAAAATATTAACCTTTTATATATAAATGAATATTGATGTTTCTCCTAATAGCGGATTAGCGGGTTCATATGATTCTGTTAATAATATGGCATCAGGAAATCCTGTAATTATAATTGTTTTATTTATCATTATTTTGTTTTACTACATATTATTCAGTTCATTAACTCCTAGTATATCAGCAGGTGTTTCAGCACCACCTAAAAGTGCGGGTATTACCCTTTTGGAAATTATTATGTGGGGATTATTTATTTTTTTAATTATGATTAATGGGGTCCAATACTTTTATGGTGTAGACGTAAAAGCTGGTATTAAAAATCTTTTCCAAGGGACACCTGAAATTGATTTAACAATTACACCAGAAACAGAAGATTCCGGCCTTATTCCGGGCAATGTCCCTGAACTGTCTACAACTGAAGTATATAATATTCCAGGAAATAAATATACTTATGGTGATGCTCAAGGATTATGCAAAGCATATGGAGGGCGTTTAGCAACTTATGAAGAAATTGAAAAATCTTATGGTGATGGTGGTGAATGGTGTAACTATGGATGGTCCAAAGACCAAATGGCATTGTATCCTACTCAAATGAATACGTGGAAGAAATTGCAAAAAATAAAGGGACATAAACACGATTGTGGGAGGCCAGGAGTAAATGGCGGGTTTATTGCAAATCCCAATGTTAGATTTGGCGTAAATTGTTTTGGACACAAACCTAAAATTACTAATGAAGAAAGAAAATTAATGGAATCTGCAAACCCATATCCTTTGACAGCAGAAGAACGGGAGGTAGAAGCTAAAATAAAACACTATAAAAAATATCTTCCGGAAATTCTTGTTTCCCCTTTTAATTATGATAATTGGAGTCAAATATAAATATTTAGTTTATAAATTAAATATTTATTTATTGCGTTTCCTTGTTGTCCGGTTTTTTTTCCTTTTGTATTTTTTTGTCTTTCTATTAGTATTTGATTTGTCTTCTTTGTTAAAAAAATATTTTTCTATTTCTTCCGGAAGCATTTTAGCTCCATCATCTTGTGGAATATATGAGTTAAACAAATCATTTTGTTTTTCCCTAGTTGCAATAGCTTGATTTAATAATGCTAAACCAGCTGGGATAACTAAGTTAGTTGATTTTGATTTTTTGCCGGGTATATTACCCCCACCTTTCATTGCCGGTATATTCAAATAAGGTAATACAGAATTAATATTGTATCCCAAAGATTTAATCTTACCCCCCTTTCCTTTATATAAAACCATATCACTTTCTTTATCCATATACTTCGTGGTCATATATATATATAATTACGAAGTTTATTTATATGTTTTTGAGCCCCAATCAAAATTTTTCTTTTGTTCCACTTCTATATTTTTCTCTGGTTCGGATTTATTATTTTTTACTAGCATTGAATTACTAACGTAATCATCTTTTTTTATATCTATTCCTCTTGCTAATTCTGGACATTCTTGGAAAACAGTTACATCGGCTTTCAAATTTATATTATGAAAAATTAAATGAGCTAAAGCATCTCCTTCTTCTGTATTATAATCCTTACCTAAAATGCCCGGAAAATATGCATCTGCATTGTTTTTCATTCTATCATAACATCTTATAATTGCTTCTCTAGGTAAATAATCGAAATCTAGGGTGTGCTGTTCTTCTAGATATATACAAGTCTTGGGATAGTTTAAAAAATCGTCAAGTTTTAAGGTTTTCACATAGTCTACAAAAGATATTTTTTCTCGGTCAGTGTCAATATATACGGTTGGTTTTTTTTTTATACAAGGCATTAGTGTTCTGAAAGATTATATATAAAACTTGCTATTTCGTCTTTAAATATCTTTTCATCTGTAATTTCGTAATTATAGTGTTTCAAAATTGATCGCATTTCGTCTATAAACCATTTTATAAAATTTACATTGGGCACATTATCATCATTATATTTCTGCAACCAGTCTTGAAAATTTTCTTCTCGGTGTTTTTTTCTCATATCTCTTAAACTATTAAATAGATTAATAGTGCGTGAATCCAATGGCTTATCATTACTCATAGAAATAAACTTAAGTTTTTGTTCCATCTTATGTAGGTAAAATGAAATATATTTAAGTTAATTATAAAAACGTTTAATTTCGGATTTAATATTGCTCTCTCTCTGAGATTTTATATATTTAATTACTTCTTTTGATTCATCTTCACTAAAATAGCGTTTAAGACATTGTTCTACTAATTTATAAGTTAATGGTGCTGTCACTTTAGAATTATTAAATTTAAGTTTACCATCCGTAATCTGTATAACAGCATGCGCAAGGTTATTATTTTCCGCGTAATCAAAAATACGTTCTGTTAAAGAAGAGCGCTCACCACGCAACTGCTTAATCCTTTCCGAGTATGTTTTAATTTGATTATCTTTCGAGACCCACTGCTTAATGTCTTCTTGAAAATCCATTTTAATATATGATATAAACTTATTTTTATATCATATTCCTAAACTAAAGGCAAACTAATTTAATGTTTACCACAACTTGAGCCTCCGCGACGCCGGCGTTTACGTCCGCCGTGTTGAGTGTTGTTGTTCTTGTTGTTCTTGTTGTTCTTGTTGTGCGAGTTGTTCTTGTTGTTCTTGTTGTGCGAGTTGTTCTTGTTGCGTTTTCCCCCCCGCCGATTTTTGCTGGTTTTGTTTTTGTTTTTGTTTCCACCTCTACGTGTTCGCTTTTGCATGTGTTTCTGTGCTTTGAAAAGCAAGAAAGGTACCAAAGCAGTTTTAAGAGCAGCTAATGCACTTCCCCCACTACGTGCACGATTTTTGTTATGTTTGCGGGTGTTATTTTTACTTTTACGGCGTTTGCCGGCAGTTTGGTTGCGATTACGATTATTCTTGTTATTAGTCATTATATACTATATTAAGAAAATTTTATGATTGCTTAAATAAACTTAATTTATTACGCAATAATATTATAAAAACTCCTAAAATAAGTAAAAACGAAATAAACACGAAGATTATTGAAATAAAAATATAAGGGTAGATTTCTTTTAACAACATTTGGATTACTGGTTTCATTAAGTCCACAAACTCTTCTTTTACCTCTTCTCTTTTAAATATTGTTAAACATTGTTGCAATATCGTTTCCTTTATATCCTCCATTAATTTTAATAAAATAAATTAATTTTTTGATTTTTGCGTACTAATTCATAGCCTTTTTTCTCGTTACCGATCAATGAGTAATGTAATTAATTCTATTGATAATTTTGATTTTGGTTGTCTCGCTTTAGGAAATACTCAAAGTATGCAGGGTGGTGGTTATTTCACAAGATTACTTTTTAATGATAGTCCATTTATTTTACAAACGCCTAAATGTTACACCAAAAAAGGTATGTGCAAGACAGGCAAAAAAATTTATTGTGATTTAAAATATTCTATTCTGGAAAAAAAAGAATCAAGTTTTATTGATTGGATGGAAAAGATTGAAGAAAAAACTCAAGACCTTATTTTTGCAAATAGAAAAGATTGGTTTTTAGAAGAGCCTACTCGTGAAGATATCGAATATATGTGGAATAGTTGCATCAGAAGTTATAAATCTGACTTTAGACTTGTAAGAACATTTGTTCAAAAACCTAAACAATTGCATAAAGCACCTACTATTACTATTTATGATGAAAATGAAGACATAAAATCTATTGATGACATTACAGGGGATTCGCGTATGATTACTATTATTGAAATTTTAGGTATTAAGTGGACTTCGCAAAGTGCTCAGTTAGATGTTTGTTTTAGACAAGCTATGCTTTTAGAGGATAAACCTTTATTTACACAATGTTTAATTACTAACAATTTTAATAATCCTATTTCTATTAAAAATAACGAAGGAACTGAACAAGAATTAGCAATTCCTGAATTACCAACTCTTGAAGATGATTCTAGTAAAGTTCGGGAAAAAATATTACAAACTGATGATAATGACAAAAAATCAGTTGATATTCAACAATCTACCAACTTGTTTTTGGATATTAAGGAAAAATCTGATATAGAAAAGGATTCAAATGCAATTCAAGATTTAAGCAACAAAATCCAAAACAAAGAAAATTCGGATTTAGAAAAAACTAAAGATATTGACAATATATCTACTTCCAATAATTTAGAAAAAACTGATACTGATATATCAGATAATGAAATTATTATAGATTTAGAACCTTTAGAAAAAAAGCAAGAATTACACGAAATAGATATAAAATTTGATGAAGTAAATGATAGTATATCATTGAAAAATCCTAATGAAGTTTATATTGAAATTTATAAAGAGGCAAAAAATAGAGCTAAGCAAGCTAAAAAACTTGCTATTGAAGCTTATTTAGAAGCAAAAAGAATTAAATCCGTATATTTATTAGACCAGTTTGATTCTGAATCAGAATCAGATTCACAATTTGAAGATGATGAATTAGAATTATCTGAGGAGCAATAAGTGTTTAGCAAAACAATAAAATAATATTTCAAAAAAATTATTTTATACAGTAAATTTATATAATGAACGTAAGCAAAATGTTGAAAAAGCTATCAAGTAATCATTTAGTAATGATACTTGCTGCTGCTGCAGTATTATATGTCCTTGCTATATATTCTTCTGGAAAAGGCACAATTCTTTCAGGAATGATAAATCAAAATGGAGGTGATCAACCCAGTAATGTTAAACTTACACAATATCCTCAAGGTGGAGCCGGATGTTGTCCAGGTGTCGGTGGACAAAACTACAGTCCTTCTCAGCCTTTAGGACAAAACAGTTCACCAGCTAGCGCAAGTGGTGTTTCTACCAGTGTTCAAGGTTTACCACCTAGCTGTTCGCAACAACAAGTTGTTGACCCAAAAGACCTCTTACCCAAAGATAACAATAGTCAATTCGCCCAAATGAACCCTATGGGCGCTGGAGATTTGCAAGACGTAAGTTTACTTAAATCTGGTTACCATATTGGTATTAACACTGTAGGTAACAGTTTGCGCAATGCAAACTTACAAGTTCGCTCTGAACCTGCTAACCCACAATTGCAAATTGGACCTTGGAATAACACCACTATTGGACCTGATAATAGACGCCCTATGGAAATTGGTTGCGGTCCTATGTAAATTAATTTTAATAATCATATCATTATATATATGACTATTAAATTCATGGATATTAATGCTTTTGGATATATGATGATTGCATTTGTTGTTGCTATTGGACTCAAAATATATTTTGAATCTGATGCATTCAATCTTAAATGTATTGTATCAGATGTTGATGGAAATAAATACTGTGTTAGAGAACGAGCTAAAATTGAATTGGCTGCGGATTTGCTTGCAAGAGTTACTAATAAATTAAAAGATTTGGTAAAGTATATGGGTGAAAATTATCCAGAAAGAGAAAACGTAAAACGTCTTGTTAAAGGTTTTAATCCAAAAAAAATAAATGAAATATTACCAACAAGCAGTTATACAGCATATTCTGAAAATAAAGGCGAAAAATTAGCTTTTTGTACCACAACGACAAAAAAAGGTAACAAACTAATTGATGATAACACATTGACTTTTGTCGGTATACACGAAGTTGCTCATATTATGACAAAATCAATTGGTCATACTAAAGAGTTTTGGCAAAATTTCAAATTTCTACTTAAAAATGCAGCTAAAACAGGTATATATACACCAGTTGATTATAAACGTAAACCCAAGGAATATTGTGGTATGAAAATTACAGATAATCCTTATTATGATATGTAATTAAAACGCGTGCAATCCAGTAACAATTATCCATGTTTACATACTTCACGTTTTTTCCACGTTGTAAATCGTAATCCAATATCATTTTCCCATACAGTTTTTGTTGTATGAGAAATATAGAAATCATTTGGTAATTGCGGGAAAAATGTATCACATTTATACTCATTCTGAATCTCTGTAATATACACTGTATCTATTAATCTCTCTTCCAAAAACTTCGAGTATATTTGTTCCCCACCTATAACAAAAATATCATCATAGTTTTTTTTATTGCATAATGCAAACAATTCAGAAATACTTTTAATGGATTGTGTATTTGGTGTTGTTATATCAAGATTATTTCGAGACATAACAATTTTATCCCTTTTAGGCAAAGGCTCATGTATTTGAGAATCAATACTATCCCACGTATTTTTTCCCATTACAACACAATTATTTCCTTTACCCTTAGTAATACTTTTAAAATATTCCATATCTGTTTTAACTTTCCAAGGTAAACTATTTCCTAATCCTATCCCTCCATTTTTTGAGATTGCCACAATCATTTTTAACATTTTATATAATAAATATTATATGATTTATTTATATATCTATGACAAATATTATTGAAGTTTATGAATTAGAAGGAACACGAGTATCCAAAATTTATCGCTTTGTTGGAAATAATACAGATAAATCACCAACAAGTAAAAGTAATATTCCTACCAAAATAGTAGACCAATATATACACCACGATGATTCTATTTCTACTATAAAATATAAAATTTTTAATGCATTAGATGCCAAAGTATCAGTTGAAGAAATGTATTTATTTTATCAAGAAAATACTTTTTTGCACCCTAGACAGGTATATAATATACTAACGCAAGACGAAGAGTTCCCAATAATAGGAACAAATGTTTGCAGTTTTATGAAAAATATACATAAGAAGATTCAATGTAATCCTGAAAATGAAGATTATGAATATGATTTTATTTTAGATAATATTGACCCTGATAAACAAGTTAAAGTAGATACAGCAATTGGAACAAAATGTTTACTTAAAAAAAAATATCCTTTTATTGTTAATCCATTTAATTGTAATATTATAGATTCAAAAATTGCTGAAGACGATTATAATATTGTACAAACCACAAATTCAAATTTATTATTTCAATATCCAAATGTAAAAAGATTATATTTATGTAAAGCATCTACGGTATTAGAAAATGCTACCATTTCACAAGATTATTTAATCAAATTGTATTTTCCTTTACTATACAAGAAAAAAATTGTTTCAACAGAAATATTACAAGAAAAACAATTTGAATTATTAGAAAAAAACAAAAACGAAATACTAACAACTAATTTCAAATTATATAATGATAAAATAAATTTATTTTATCAAATGTTTTATGACAAAACATCCGAATTAGACTATTTAGCATCCGGTATTACAAATATTAAATTTACCATACATCCACAAAATACAGATATATTTCCCATAGATATTCTATTTAAACTTATACATTCAAAATCAGACATCCCTTTTATCAAATATAATCCTGGTAATAAAAGAGAAAATATTTATCGTTTATTTACTGGAGATAATATTGCTAACAATGGAAAGAAAATTCCCATACTATATACTGAATATGGTAATAAAAAAAATAAAATAAAACAATTATCAAAAGAGCTGGCTACAAAAAAACGCGTTGCCTTTTATATTAGTGTGCCACAAGATACAGGTAAGCAAGAAATTATATGCGAATTTTCTGATAAAGGAGATATTTATATTTCTATTGATTTTTCCACACCAGTTGATGTTCATCATATCGAAGAACTAATACGGAATTCTATTAATGAATCTATTCTTGAAAAAATTTATGATTTCTTAGCTCAAAGTGGATATACATTCGTATTATTTAAAAATCTCTCTGACCCCAATATTGAAATTAATAATATTACCTATACCAGTTCTATCGCACATAACAAAAAAATAGATCTTAATAAGTTCGCTTCTTGCATTGGAAGTATTTTTACTATTAATAAAGGTATAATTAAAAAAAGTGATGATACTATTTTACTTACTTATAAGCGAGTATCAAACTTTAAAAAAATGGATGCCATACAAACGTTCATTTCTGATAATTTAAGAGAGGGCAATAAAACATATAGTATCATTCAAAATATAGCAGTTCAGTTTGATAAAAGTGAATCTGAAGCAGCAACACTTGTAGCCACGTGGATATCAGAGTCGCAAATTTTAGTAGATGCATTTGAAAATAAGAAAATTTTTAAAAACTCACCTGGATTTCCCATATTTATTAGTAGTGACAAAGTTTTGGACAAAAGTGTATATAAACAAACATCATTGGTTAGAGTTGAAAATATTAATAATTTACATTATCTACAATTTTTGGATATTTATATTGATTCATTAATGAGATTAGTTATTGATAAAAAATCTACATCTATACCAATTCGTAAAATAAATAGTTTATGCAATAAAAAAAAAGCAAATGATGATATTGAATTACCAGTTGTTATGGCAGATGTAGAAAAATCATTATCTACAAAAATGGAAGAATCAAATATTGCCGCTCCACAAGCCTATAAAGATGATGATAGTGATAGTGAAATTGACGATTTATTCGGTATGATGGATGACGATGATGATGATGATGATGATAGTTTCGAAGAGGGAGAATTTGAATTAGGTAATTTAATAATGGGAAATGATTTAGAAATTGAATCGAGTCCTGTATCTAAATCTCTAAGCAAATCTAAGCCGAAAAAAATATCTACACCACAAGAAGAAGTATCACGCGAAAAAAATAATTCTATTAAGGCTTCTTCTGACACAACAAGTGAAATGGATGTAGATTGGTCTGGGGTATCCGTTTCTGGAGCTAAAAATCTATTTATGAAAAGACTTGTTGAATATGATAAAGAACTTTTTTTAAAGAAACCACAAGGAAAGTTTCACGCTTATACTCGAACTTGTCCTTGGCAATATAGAAAACAACCGGTTGTTCTCAATAATCGTGATAAAGATTATATTGATAGAATGGATAAAAATTTTGGAATTAAATCTTATGATGAACATATAACATATGGTTCAGGAGTAAAAAAAAATCATTACATTTGTCCAAGATTTTGGTGTCTACAAGATAAACAAGGTAAACAGCGAAGTATATCAGCTAATGAAATAAATGAAGGTGGTTGCGGTGGATGGGATGCACTTATCCCAGGAAATGCAAAAAAAGTTACAAAAGGGAAAAGAATTTTCCAATTTACCGATGAAAGAATGCATAGAGAGAAAAAGAAAAACTCTGAAAATAATTTACTTATATATAAACCTATGTATCCCGGTTATATGGACCCAGCCAAACATCCCAAAGGGTTATGCATTCCTTGTTGTTTTGAATCTCCTCGCGCTGCTGTTGATTCTGAAGGAAATATATGGGAAAAAATACGTGGCCAAGATTGGCGTGAAGGAAAGTCAAAAAAAAAGTCCAAATGGATATTTTATTGGAAAAATAAAAAAACTGGGGAGAAAAGTCTTGATGCACCCGAGGTTAAATTAAAAGGAATGATGTATAAAGCTAATCCTACCCCTACTTATGAAATGAAAGATGGTAAAATTATTGAAGACAGCATTAAAGGTGTAAAACAAACAAGACCGTTGGTTTCAAAAGGAAAAAGAGATAAAACCTGGGAGTTGTGTGATGATAAAAAAAGTGACGAAGTTGGTGAAACTGATGAAAAAAATATTTTAGATGAAGCTCCTATTACCAGTTTCCCTTTAAAATATAATCAATTAGGATATTTATCTATTTCATTGCAAAAGTTTTTAGAATTTAATAATAATACCTGTAAAATATCTAAAACTAGTGACCCAAGATTGAAAGCAGAAACAGAATGTTTACTAAGAAAAGGTGTAAAAAATAATAAAAATAAATCATTCCTTGAAGTTATTTGTGATATTTATTGGTTTGTATTAGATGATAAAAAAGAAGTAACAATGAAAATTAGTAAAGATAAAGTTTTAAAACTTGATGAATTAATAAAAATTATAAAATCTAGAATTACAATAGATAATTTTGTTGCATTGCAAAATGGAAGTCTTGTAGAACTTTTTTCAAAAGATAAACCCATTAGCCCCAATAATTATAGAGATACTCGTTTATATAAAATGAGTTCATCTAGTGAATTAAATAGAAAGTATTTTCAAAAAGTCGCATCTGCATATGAAAATTTTATTGAATATATATCGGACCCGAATTCAATTATTAGTTATGAATATCTATGGGATTTTATTACTATGCCTTCGATGTTGACATCTGATGGATGTTGTGGTCTATTTCCTGATGGTTTAAATTTAATTATTTTGAAAGAACCTGATGATGATGTCGTATCAAAAATGGAATTAATATGTCCAACAAATCATTATTCTGATGTTCTTTTTGATGAAAACAAACCCTCTCTTATTTTATATAATAAATATTCTTATTTTGAACCTATATATCGTGCAACAAAAAAACCTAATAATAAATATACTCTAAAAAAATTGTTCTTTTTTAATGATTTACATAGAGATGCTCCTGGATTAGTCGATACACTATCTATGATTAAAACACGTATTATTAACAACTGTAAACCTTTACCTAGTTTACCAAAAATTTATAAATATCGTCAAAATAAAAATCTTAAACAAATATTAAATATTCTTAACGAACATAATTATTCTCCTATTGAATTTATAGCTAATTTTAATTCCAGGATAATAGGAGTTACAGTAACATCTAGAGCTGATGATACTCCATTATTTGTTCCTTGTTATCCTTCTCCTATGTTTTTAGACAGCAACATCTCTATTAAATTTTCACACGAAGTTTCAGGCATTGATTGCAAACATACTTTAGATTATCTAAAAGAAATGCAATCTATAGGATTATTGACAAAGCCAATACAATTAATTATTAATGATGAAATGATTGTTGGTGTTGTTACTCAAACTAACCAATTCGTCCCAATAGCACCAGAAGCATATGTTTCATCTCCTTGTAATATGAAAGGTAATAAATACAAATTATCCATAATTAAAACTTATTCTAATAATTATCATAGTCTTGATGCTGAATTATTAATGGATGATTCTGTTGATACAACGAGAATCGAAACAGTAAAAAAAATAAAATTAGAAAGTAATTTTTTCAATATGTTTCGCAATTATTTGAGAATTATTCTATTGAATTTTGAAAATCAACCAATCAAGCGAGAGATTATCACAATTGTTAAGGATGTTACCATTAGCTATTATGAAAAACTAGATAAGTTAATCGTTATTTTACAGTCTTTATTAAAACCATTTATTGAATTTTCACTTTATTCAACTAAATCCATATATGATATTGAAAAAATATTTTCCTGTTTAAATTTATCTAAGGGTGATTGTAAGTCAAAAAAAAATTGTATATTCAGTGATGGCTCTTGCAAGATTCATATTCCTAGAAATAATTTGATTAGTGGAAGTGGGAATAAAGAGATTTATTTTGGTAGAGTTGCCGACGAACTAATTAGATATCCCAGAATCCGAAATTTTATTTTAAAACCCAAAGCTTTTTTATCATTAAATCCTATTTCATACGAATTAAATAATAATGAAATAATCTTACTTGAACAACTTTTATTAGAG
>Ga0209091_10002747_pt1 | contig 14638 bp, 9 predicted proteins | sample ArcticOcean_MG_C_6_FD_187438 | JGI IMG/M metagenome (GOLD analysis project Ga0209091, IMG submission 187438) | Marine microbial communities from western Arctic Ocean - ArcticOcean_MG_CB8_128 (SPAdes) (version 2) | ecosystem: Environmental > Aquatic > Marine > Oceanic | place: Arctic Ocean...
TAACCATACCTCCTTGAAGATCCATAACACAGTTCATAACGATAAACGCGTTAGGGTCTATTTTTTGGATTTCAGATTGGAATTTCGCGATTTCAAGTCGCGTGATAATTATATAGATAATATCAATATGTTTCGCGCTCTCACCTGGCTTCACGTAGCCACTCTTTCCATCGTAAACGGTGAGTCCCTTTCTCATATCCTCAATGATCATGACCTTAATCTGTTCACTATAGGGTGAAATGACAGTAACCCCTATATACTCCTCTACTCCATCAACAATGAAATCTACTGTTTTGGAGGCTGCGAGGTAGGTAAGAATAGAGTACAGTGCTGTTTCGATAGATAGAAGGTATGCAGCTACAGAAAAAATAACAATGTTGAACATGAAAATGAGGTCACCTATTGTCAGTCCTGTTTTTCTGCTGAGATAAATGGCAATAACTTCTGTTCCGTCGAGCACACCTCCCCCACGTATGGCAAGACCGATTCCACCACCGAGAAAGAAACCGCCAAACACCGCTATTAGAAGCTTGTCAGAGGTGATTATCGGGTAGTCGATTACAACAAGAACTACAGCAAGTCCTACAATTGCTAAGACACTTTTAATGGCAAATGTTTTTCCTATTTGGAAATATCCCAGAATAATGAATGGCACATTTATTAACACAATAAGTAGGTGTAAAGGGTAGTCCGTCAACACATTGACTAAAAGCGAAATGCCTGTTACCCCTCCATCAACAAATTCGTTTGGCAGTAGAAATCCTTTCAAACCGAAACCAGCAGAAAGAACACCCAATGAAATAAAAATAAGACTTCTTATCCAGCTTAATACAATAACCTTATGTCTTAAGAATTTCTTAGCTATTGAATAACTGCTTATTCCATTTCTCTCCACACGATTTTTGGTGATAGACCTCCAAAGTCTTGCTACTCTTTTCCGTATGGGTTTTCTACTCATTGTTGCTCTTTTTTATATTGGGAAGACATCACTAACACTCAGCATTATCTCTGTACGACAATTCTTTTTGACTGGATAATTACTGAGCTATCAACACCAGAAGCTCCGTTACAAATAATAATATCTGAAGAGGGAGTAATTGTTACTGTACACTGTGCAGACAAGCCAAAAGAAAAAGCAATAGCTCCAAACAGCAATAATGTTCTCATAGTGGTTAGGTTTTCGAATGAAAAGATAGTGATTTTAAATTAGTTGACAATGTTGTGGGAGTCTGTAAACAGTAACAAAAAAGCTGGTTCTGTCGCTTCTACCGAATTTAACCGATTTCAACTGATAAAATCCAAATGTTTAAAAATGAATTCACCTGAAAATCAGTTCTTTATATATTTACCTGATTCAATTTTTGATAAAGAAAAGTAACAAAATAGTCAGATGCGACAGAACCCTAAATTAGGTAAGCAATTTGTCCAACAGTTATGAAGACGTACAATGTAAGTCGTCAGCATAAGTTGGACAGGAAGGTACTAATATTAGTAGACACTTTTAAAATTTGAGGTGTACAAGTAAACTTTTTCGGGGATTACTCACACTGCTCCCGCAGTGCTCGTGATCGGGTGCGGGCCTTACATCCTAAAATCAAAAGCCCGACACTGTGTGTCGAGCTTTTGATTTTTGTGACCTCAGCAGGCAAAAGTTCATTTGCTATTTATTTCTTTAACGCCTGAAGAGAGGTTAGTTCAGTTACATTCTATTATATTACAGTCATAACTAATTAAAGTATGAAAAAGCACTTACTATTATTTTCATTAATTCTTGTATTTACGGGCTGTATCAATCACAATCACTACCAAAAGATTTCATATCCAGATGACGAAACCTCAATAAGTGAAGCACTGTTGCAGCACACGATTCAAATGGGATTAACGGACATCAATAATCAATTTTATTATGTGGTACATAAAGGCAATCAGTCTTGGCATCTCAAGGATCCTAAATTCGAACATGATTTTTTAACTTTTTCCAGCTTAGGCTCAATAGATGATGTTCATGCTAAGTACTATCAGAGAGCTCAAAAGAAAGAATTTAATAGGACAGGGCCAGGTAATCAATACAGACAAATCCACCTCTTTGTTGATGATTTCTCCCCGTCTGAGGGTATACACTTGTCTTCAATTACCACATTCGAAACACTTACCCAATTCCAACATAGGAGAGTTAATGTGTTTGGTAGCTTTGGTACAGCAATTGGTGGAAGCATTGTTGGCGGTCTTTTAATTGGAGCTGCTGTTATTTACGGCGCAGCAGGTGCTGTTTTATTTATAGTGTGTAACTGTCCCTACATTTATATAGGAGATGACTTCCAGGGGAATTTGTTTTCTGGAGCTATAAATCCCAGCCTAGAGAGAAGCGATCATTTACTCATAAAATCGTCTCAAGATCCATCTGTGCCAGTTATTATGAGAATTGAAAACAAGCACAATGAACATATTTACACTAATCAATTAGGTCTTGTAGTTATTGATCACCCAGTTGATGTTTCTATAATGACCACTCCTAGTGGAGATATCCACTCTATTTCTAAAATGCATAAACCTATCGAGGCGTTCTCCGAAAACTTTAATCAGCTTGACAATTTAATTACCAATGACGAGCAAGCTTATCTGTTTGATGATGGAGCGGCAGGAGATCATTTAAACGCATTAAACGTGGTGTTTAACAAGCCCGACCACACAACATCAGGGAAACTTGTGGTGAATGTCCAAAACTCTGAATGGTACTCATTAGTGTTTAATGAAGTGTGTGGCCTGATGGGAGATAAGTTTGAAGGTTGGTATGATAAAAAGTGGGAGGAGTCGAAGTCTGAGCCGATTAAGGACATGTCTCAACAAGGTGTATATCTTGATGTATACTTAATGAATAATGGAGACTGGGTGTTTGTAGACCAAATTAAAACCACTGGCACCCAAGCTTCTAGAGATATTTTAGTTCCTCTAGACCTCACTCATCACGATGGGGACAGAGTAGAGCTGATGTTCAAGTCTGCCTTTAAGTTCTGGGACATAGATTATGTTGGTATGGACTTTTCTGAAAACGAAGCTTTTACAGTGAGCTACATTCAGCCTATATCCGCTGAAGATGAGGCGGGAGTAGATTACTTGTCATCATTACTTAGCGATGACGACAGCTACATGGAACAAACCGAGGAGGGCCATAACGTAGAAGTCATTTTTCCATTGATAGAGCAGCACGAAGGCAGTGATCAAACTTTGATATTAAGCGGAAAAGGCCACTACAAGCGCCTAGATGTTTATGAGGGGAAAACTCACTATGTTAAGCTATTGAAGCTTAAGAGAACTGGAGGTATATCACAATTCTCAAAGAAGAAATATGACGAAGTGTATGAATTCTTATATGCAGATGAGTAATGAGACAACTAGAGATTAATCAGGATAAACAGCCCAGAAGGAATAAAAAATTAAAGATTCTTAACGTCGAGGACTTTAATTACAAGCCTACGGTGATTAGTGGATATGAGAAGAACTTGGCTCTAATAAGAATATATGCAGATTTGTCTTGGCTTTTTCTAAAGAAGTATAAGAACCCATTTAAGCTGTGGGGGATGATTCAAAAGATCAACGCAAAGAAGGGTGAGGTTATGTATGGCAATAGACTTATGAAAATTGCTAGGGTTGACGGTAAACATTACTTCACTCCTGTGGGCTTGATCGGAGGGCAGGGATGGCCGTCAAAACACTATTACCGCAACGTTAAAGTGTTAGCTAAAGAGTATATGACGAATGAAGTGAGTCCTTCGGACTATCTAGGTTTAGTCTATATGGCAATAACTAAAAAATGCCCCATGAGATGTGAGCATTGCTATGAGTGGGATGAGTTGAATAAAAAGGAAGTCCTTACTATGGATGTCTTAAAAGCCATACTCAAGCGACTTCAAGATGCAGGTGTATCTCAAATCGTGTTTGCTGGAGGAGAGCCGATGTCAAGAGTTAAAAGTCTGGTGGAACTACTTTCTACAGCTCAGAATAACACGGACTTTTGGGTTTCAACTTCTGGTTTTAATTTCACCCGAGAGAATGCACTCACTTTAAAGGCAGCAGGCCTGATCGGTGTTAACATTAGTCTTGATCATCACGACAAGAATGCACACAATCTCTTCAGGGGAAACACGGATGCCTTTGACTGGGTATTGAACGCTGCTAAGAACGCATATGAAAACAAATTAATAACCAGCTTCGATCTATGCCCCGTAAGGTCTTTCTGTACTGAAGACAACCTTATGAAGTACGCTGAATTAGTAAAGAAGCTAGGTGGAGCTTTTATCCAAATTTATGAGCCTAAAGCTATAGGTCATTATGCGGGTAAAGATATTCTGCTAAAGCAAGAACACAAGGATGAGTTGAAAGCTTTTTTCATGAAGTTAAATTTCGACCCTGCTTATAAAGACTACCCCATCGTGGCGTACACAGATCTCGTTTTCAGTAACATTGGATGCTCGGGGTCAGGCAATCGATTTTTATACATAGATACAGACGGTATGGTTAACCCATGCCCTCTTTGCAGGAGTAAGTCGAAGCATATTCTTGACGACACATTAGATGAAGTGTTGTTAAACTTGCGTGGTGAGGGCTGCTCTAATTACAAGGCTCAAGACTCTACTTTTAACGAACAGTTTTGAGATAGCGTGACATAGTCGATATAGTTCTAGTTTACATCAATTACTTTAATACTTACTTGAATTTAAATAAAAAATTTATACCCTTTTTTCCTGTTTTTTTAATACTAAAGATTGTATTAAAAAACGGTGGCATCAGTTTTAACTATTCTCTCAGGTTATTGACACACATCTTAAGGAGTGTAATCTTTGAACCTTTTAGATTGGTAGAACTTATTATTTTCAACAATAAAATAAGTAATCACGAAATAACACAAGACCCTATATTTATAATAGGACATTGGAGAAGTGGAACTTCTCATCTTCAGAAACTTTTAAGACAAGATAAAAACAATACATCCATTGGCATCTTCAGTAGTATATTCAGTGGCAGCTTTATCTTAACATCTACCATAATAAAACCTTTTGTACAGAAAGTTTGTGATGTCTTAGATGTGGAGTATTCTATTCAGAGAACTCATCTAGATTTAGATTACCCTGGTGAGTTAGATACAGGATTATGCTTTTTGCCTAATGAACACAGCTATACATGGGGGCATATATTTCCTGCTAATTTTAAAAAATACATGGATGATTGCGTGTTTAACGATGACTCAATATTGATGTCAAAATGGCTTGACGATTATGACTATTTGATTAAGAAAGTGTCATATTATTCAAAAGGTAAAAGAGTAATTGTTAAATCTCCCGGTGACACAGGTCGAATCAAGTATCTGCAACAACGGTATCCTCGAGCACGATTCGTATACATACATAGGGAACCTTTAGAAGTTTATCATTCCAATGTTTTTCTTTGGACCAAACTAAGAGATCAATTCTGTTTACAGAGTTTGACCGATGAACAAATACATAAGAACATAGTCCAAACCTACCCTAAATTAATAAGTAGATACATTGAACAGAGGGAGCAGATCAAGAAAGGATTCTTGATGGAAATCACCTTCAAACAGTTGATTGAAGAGCCTTTGAAAACAATTGAAAAAACATACTCGACTTTAGATCTTGGAGTCATCCCAGTGGAAGAACTTAAAATAGAGATTAATAAGAATACATATAAAACTAACGAGTATATAACACCTCAAAACTTAGAATCCGAGCTTAAGTCAACATGGGGTGATTTAATCTACTTTTATCCTAGAAAAATCTAACATAACATCACCCTTAGGTCTTAGTATCATTCTGGGATCCATCTCTACAGTAACGTTGTTAATTATTTTGAAGTCGTACTTCTTAATTACGGATACCAGAACCAAAAGAATCTGCATTATGGCCATGTTTTGGCCTATACATACTCTAGGTCCACCTCCGAAAGGCACGTGTGCAAAAGGGTGGTGGTTGTTTTTATTTTCTTTTGTAAATCTCGATGGCTTAAATTCACTTGGACTCTCCCAACACTCTGAATTATGGTGAACCCCATATATGTACGGAACTAAAATCGATCCCGATGGAATCTTTATTCCATTGAATTCATCATCCTTAATCGCTATTCTGTCAATCATCCAGAAAGGTGGATATATTCTCAGAACTTCGTTCAGGACATTCATAGTGTGCTCTAGGCTATGAAGGCTATTATAGTCTACATCTTCATCCCCAAACACTTCATTTATTTCCTCTCTTATTTTAACAATGTGTTCTGGGTTTTTTGCTAGTAAGTAAAAACTCCAAGTCAAGGCATTTGAAGATGTCTCGTTACCTGCTACTAACAACTGTAATATCTCAATTTTTATTTGCTCATCACTCATCAAATCACCTGTATCCTTATATGGCGTTTCTAAAACCAACTTTAGAAAATCCCAATTCTTACTGCCTGTTTTTTTTCTCTCATTGATATAGTCTATAACCAGTTTATCAGCTTTTGCTCTGGTCTTTTGAAAACTTGCCGTTTTGCCGCTAACCCGATACCACGGTATGAGATAAGGTTTGAAGACCTGTTGTAGAATGAATTCTTGGATCTCTGATATAGCTTCTCCTATTTGCTCGAGTTCATCATCATCCATATCATCACCGAAAAGTGTTTTACCAACCGATTTAAGGGTAAACTTCACCATCTGGCTATATATATCAACTGGACCTTCATCTATGCTCTTGTCAAAACTATCCATGAATCCCGCCAGCATATCTATTTGCGTCGGAAGTATGCTAGATAGATTCGACCTTGTGAAGCCCATGCTTAAAAGTCTCCTCTGACGAAGCCAATAATCACCGTGACTATTTAAGAGCCCGACACCTTGAAACTCAGCCATTCGTTTAACCTGAATATCAGATTTGAGGTAGTTAGAATTATTATCCTTAAGTATGTACTGTATAAAATCTGGATCAGCAGTTATAATTGTTCGTTTTGCTCCACCGAAGAAAAAAGTGAAATTAGGACCCATAGATTTCCTATAACCCTCAAACACTTCAATAGGATTGTTTAGAAGGTCCTTAGACCTAAGAAAAGCTTCAGCTCTTGAAACACCTGGTGTGTTTGTAATAGAATTATTTGACATATGCTTTATCTTTTATATCGATAGAAATAACATCTCTATCCTTCATGAATTTAAGAATTCCATACACTACATCTTCAATAGATTTATCTTCAATACCCAAATCTGACATATCTCGATACTTCTTATAGTTAGAATTATCGTATAGTTTAAATTCCATTTTACTAATCTTCTTTTCAGATTTTACTAGAAAATTTATTAGAGGAAATAAGATATCATCCTTAGTACATCTATTAACTATTTCAGGAACGAAATCTTCTAAAGGTAGGATTTCAAATTTATCACCAGTAAACAATGAGAATACATTTGTAATGTCTTCAAGATTTGTATATGTATCACGTGTTACATGAAAAACCTTATTCAAGCTATCTTCAATATTAGAAATTGCAACGATATTGTTTGCTGCTATATCTGCCGGAGTGAAACTGATTTGGTTTTTTGCGCTTGTCCCTACCCTATACTTTATCATAAAAGCAAGCAAACGAATTGCAATATCATAGTTATACCCTTTACCATTAATAGAGGGGGAAATAAGAGCTGGCCTGAAAATCCTAGCATTTAAGCCTTGTTTCATTGCTGACTTTAAAATCTGTTCCGAAACCCATTTACTTTGACTATAACCGAAATCTAGATTTTCCATTTTACAATTCTCATCATCCTCACTCAATGTGTCCTCTACTGACCAACCGAATATAAATGTGGTAGAAATGTGGTTAAGTATTTTCTGTCGTTTCTCACAAGCAAATCTAATCACTTCAATAGTTCCAATTGAATTTACACTTCGCATAGACTCGTAATCCATTAAATAATTAACGAGCGCACCGTTATTGTAAATCGTACTTATTTTATCTGATAATTGATTCCAAATTGTCTCTGTCATCCCTAATCTAGGTTTGGACATATCTCCACACACAACATTTACTCTAGCTTCAAAAGCATTCACTATTTCCTTTGAAGGACAAATCACTTCCAGGGAATCTCTCAGCCTTATTAAGCCCGCTGTTTTATCTTCAGCTCGAACAACAACATAGATATCTTCTTCACTTTGTTCTAAGATACTTTTTAGAATAAAAGGACCAAAAAACCCGGTACCTCCAGTCAACAAAATGGGGCCTGATGTCTGAAATTTGATAGAGCTTGGACTCTTCAATGCATCGACCTCACACAGCGCATCTTTTATCATCATCTCTCTTTCAATTTCTTCAAACTCATTATGAATCCTAGCAAATGCTTGCTTAAACTTCATCCTAGCTCTTAGCCCCGAGTTATCTAATTCTTCGAGTATAGAATGTAATTCTGAGATGGAAATCTTTTGTAGAATCTTGAGTTCAATTTCAGCAGAAAGATCATTGTGCCCCGATTTTGACAAGTGAGATTTTAGATCTTGAGCAAATTCCACAAGTTTCATTGAGTCCAAACCAGCATCTCCCAAAGAGAATGGCTCATTTCCGGAAAATCCGAAACTTGAAAATAATTTAATAGAAGATAAATCAACTGAATGTGATTCGTATGAATCTAACTCTACTCTTCTTAGCAATACATGAGAATCACTTGTAAATCTTGTTCTATTCTCGTATCTCATTATTTTACCAGAGGTAGTTTTAGATACGGATCTGTAAGGAGTAAACACTATCGTTGAAGGTCGTACACCTAGATCTTTAAGGATATTTTCCGATAATTTTTTAGTGTCCGGCAACTTAGATTTATTCTTAACACCTACTACTATAACCATGTTCTCTTCTCCAGCTATATCAACCGAAAAAGCAGCGACACAGCCTTTTTTCACCAATGGATCATGTTCTACAATCTTTTCTATGTCCTGAGGATAGTAGTTTACACCTCGTATTATTATCATATCCTTAGCTCTTCCACATACATATAACTCTCCATGATATAAGAATCCTAAATCACCAGTTCTTAACCAACTACTTTCGGATGTATTAGATTGCGCCTCGAAAATTTCCTTTGACAACTGTGTTTTATTCCAATATCCTAAACTCTTAGAAGAACCTGTTAGCCAAATTTCTCCTACACTGTTATCCTCAAGTTCCTCTTTTGTTTTAGAATCAACTATCAAAACTTCAGTATCTCTAAGAGGCACACCACATGACATTATTTTCGTGCCTTCACCCTCTATTTCTCTGACTTTATGATGCTTTAATAATTCTAAATCAAAACCTTTATACTCTCTACCATAGCTAGAAACGGCAAGTGTGAATTCAGCCAATCCATAAGCTGCATAACAACTATCAGAATGCAGACCATATTGAGAATAGAAATTAATAAATTTTTGAAAAACCTCCGCATTAACAGGCTCGGCAGCATTCATCACACAGTTTAAAGAACTAAGGTCTAAGTTCTCATATGTACTATCTGAAATCTTTCCAGGTGACAAGCAATAAGCAAAAGCGAAATTAGGTGCTGACGTTGCTGTTGCTTTGTACTTAGAAATAGTCTCTAACCATAATGCGGGTCTTTGGATAAAGTCTAGGGGTGAAAAACCATATGTAGTCCCCCCCTTAATAGCAAAAAACAAATAATATCCTATTAACCCCATATCGTGATATTGAGGCAGCCATGACACACCGATAGGGTCGTGATCAATTACACCATGACAGTTGTAAATGATATTGTCATGAGACACCATAACACCCTTGGGGTTATTAGTTGAGCCAGAAGTATACTGTATGAAAAGGATCTCAGAATGTAGCTCAGGAAAGTCAGGTGAACCACTAGCGTTTGAATCAGAGCTCACTATCCATGGCAAATTAACGACTCTGTTATTTTTTAATTTTTTGTCTGTCAATCTTATTCTTGCAAGATTGATTTTCAAAGACCAATAATAAACTCTATCGGTTAGGATAGCTGAAGCACCAGAATCTTCAGCTATAAAACTCATCTTTTGTATGGAACTTTTAAAGCTATTAGATGTAGGAGGATAAACAGGGACAGGTATAAGACCTAATTTTACACAAGCAAAAAAAGAACAAATCGATTCTAGGCCTGGTGGGAAGGCTAACATTATTCTATCCCCTTTTGCGAAAGTATAATTTTTATACAAGTAGTTAGCGATACTGTTAGTACGCTCATCGAACTCCTTGTATGTGTATGACTCTTTAACTCCTCCCTTTCTGTCTAAGAAAGAATAAAGAAGCTTATCGGGATTCTCCGCTGTCCTAGATGTTAATTCTTTAATTATTGAACCCATTTAAGTAGATAATTTGTGGTGATTCTACCTCCCCTTCTATATAGCAAGAAACCAAATGATTTTTCACGATTTCAGTCGATAGTGTTATTTTCCCCTTGACTATTTCAGATAATATAATTTCATTTAACGGTTGAGACAACCCAATCCCCTTCGACTTCATTATTGCCTCTTTAATAGTCCAAACTTTTAAAAACAAATCCTCTCCCATATGAAGTTCCGAATCAGAATAAAGGAAGGATTTAAGCTTTTGATAATCAAATTTTCGGTTTTGTGGCTCTATATCTAATCCAATCTCATAATCTAGAGATATTGCAATCGCAAACGCTCCATATGAATGTGAGATGTTAAATTTAATTCGAGGATAGTCCTTTAGATATGGCTTGCCATTACTAGAATAAGATATGATGATTTGTTGAGGAGCAGTATTTAAATACGGCCCTAACAACTTACGCAGAAGTGCCCTAGACATAATGTATACAGAAGAATCTTTCTCGTTTTTAAAAGAAGCACTTCTTATGATTTCATCCGCAGAAAGCATTTCTATCAAATTAATAGATTCAAAATTCGAGGTGTCTCCAAAATAGATGTGAGGATACTGATGTGAAGGAGCAATCATCAAAATTTACCCTTTAACCAGCTAGGGATAAAAGCAAGTAATATTGCTAAAACCCTCCATCTTTTTGAAACATAACTTAGACTCTTTTTTCTTCTAATCGAACTGAATATTTGACGTGCTGCCTTTGCAGGTTTTGAAATCCAAAAAGTATTTAAATCTTTTGAGAATTCTGTCTCTACATACCCGCATCTTATATCCGTTACGTAGATTGGATGTTTTGACTTATTAGCCCTTTGACGTAGAGCTTCCATGTAGTTTTTTTGGTATCCTTTACAAGCTGTATAGGCTGCATTAGTTCTGAATCCTATTAACCCCGCCATAGAAGTAATTGCTACGAAATGTCCATGTTTACGAGATTCAAAGTAAGTATAGCTCCAATCGGCAATTTCAGTGAATCCAAGTACATTTAACTTATTAGCATCATTCTCAACTTTATATCCAGGAGAATTTTTCAACTTGCCTATCCCCGCTGTGAATACAATCAGATCTACTTCGCCTAAATAATCTGCCAGATCCTGCAATTCTCGAGAGCAGTTCTCCATTGAGCAATCTATATAATTAATTGTAAGATTGTTTGGATATTTTTCTGATAAATAATTAAGATCATCACGCTCTATACCTGAAAGTCCTACAGTATAATTATTCTCTAAAAGTATCTCAACTAAAGCTTTACCTATACCTGAGCTACCTCCTATTACTATAGCTTTCAAATTTTTAATCATAAGATTTCAATATAGATGTCTGTTAAAAAACCTGTATATCATTTCTAATAGAATCAGTATCTACATGAATGACATTGTTTTTGGAGACACCTTTCTCTTTCAGCATATTACCTAAAGTTAACATTTTATCGGTCTGCTTATTTTTTTTAGCTATCCAATCTATCATATCTATTCCTCCGAATAGGTGACTGCTTGCAATCTCCTCACCCATTTCCTTATAAATACGACCAATAGGAATCATAGTAGACTCTTCAATCTTAGTTAATTTCACTATTAGATCAGCGAGTGGAGAAAGTAGAGATCCAATACCCCCTCTAGGCTGGAACCAGCCTACAATGAACAACCCTAAGTAGTCTTCATATGATGTGTAGCCATAAACTTTAACTGTACTCCCATTAACCCTACTAAGCTCATTAGGTAAAAACGGAAAGTCTACATTAAACCCAGTAGCATAAACAATAGTATCAATATCTTCAATGCTGCCATCTTCAAACTCAACACTATTATCTATTAGTCTTTTAACCTCTCCTTTTACTTTTATCCTTCCATTCTTAATATTGATTAGAGTGTCAGTATTGATTGTCGGATGACGATCAAACAGGTCAATTTCAGGTTTTGGAAACCCATACTCTTCAAGATTCCCAATTGATAATCTTAACATCAACTTAGCAATTCTTTTTTTCATGAAAACAGGAAGACCCAAACGAAAAGCAGATAATGGTTTACCCATGAAAACCTTAGGAAAGACCCATACACCACGCCTTACACTCATAAAACAATTTGCACCAACTCTAGATGCTTCAGAAGAAATATCAAAAGCTGAATTTCCTGCGCCTACAACTAATACACTTTTATCTCGTAATTGTTCAGGCGTTTTGTAGTCCTTAGAGTGTAATATCTCTCCATTGAATTCCCCAGGATATTTAGGGTATCGCCTACTCCAATGATGTCCATTGCATACAATAACTCCTTTGTAAGATTTCTTTTCTAAAATATCAAAAGTCGCCTCCCAAAGATTGTCCTCTATCGGTCGAGTAAAAAGTAATTTTGTCTTGAATTTAATTGTATTTGTCAAATCATAATGGTCTGAGTAAAGCTTATAATACTCATACATTTGTTTTTGGGAAGGAAAGTCTGGATATGAATCAGGCATAGGGAATTCAGGGAATTCTGTCACGTCACGAGAAGACAGAATGTTTGCTGTTTTATACGCACCATGGTACCAATTACCTCCCACGTCATCGTCAGCCTCAACCTGGTCATATGGCACTCCTGATTCTTTAAAAGCCCTGGCTATGCAAAGTCCTGATGGGCCAGCTCCAATTATTAAATATTTATCGGATAAATTAGTCAAAGTGTTAGGTTTACGAGATTACTTAATTTATTCAGTAATTCATACTAAATTAAAGGTCAAGATAAAACATAACTTATAGCTAAAAAAATGAGGCTTGATAAGGTTATATTTACATTAACACAAAACTTCTATAATTGTATTCAGTAAGAAAAACTACAGACAAACACGGGAGCATTAATCTGAATGTTCTGATTATTTCTATGCTCTTTGCATCCTACGTAATTTATAATTATGGAAATGATTATCTCGTGATTTTATGTGGTAGCAGCTTGATGCACATAATCATTGAAACTGGATTGTTTTTTACTGGCATCAGAAAGAGTGTTGTTTATCTATACGGATATAAACTTCCAAGAGTAGGAGATATTTTACTTCGTGCATTAGTTGAGGGGCCTGCTTTTTGCGTTCCGGCATTCTTCGTTGCAGACAGATTACTTGAGGGAGAGTCTAAAATTGAAATTGGATGCACACTTCTACTCATCGCTTGCACTTCAACATATATGGGATGGGCAGATCGAAAGGATTTGGCAAGTTTAAAAAAAGGAGAAGAAGCTCTATACAGTCGTAGAGCAATGACGAAACCCAAAGCGGTAATTCTACTTGCTTTAGTAAATACAATATGTATTTCCGCACTATTTCTTATCCCAAGTCCTTATAGAATACATGCATTCACATACATCGGGGCCTACTCAATATTTGTGATGACTTTTTACTTAATTAACTACAAATTCGGAGTTAGATTTATTGAAATATATGATGCTAAAAAAAATGAATTCAAAAAACCTGGACCTTTAATGCAAGCCTCAGGACTGACATATGACAGTGCCTATGAAATGGCTCTTTTGATCTCTCCAGCATATACAATTGCCTTTTACATAGGCCTTTTTGAATACTCGACAATTATCTAGATTCTCCTGCGAATGCAAATAAAATCTATGAGTTAATCTTGTGTGTAAGTTGTCAGCATAAGCTGGATAAGAGCTACTAACTAATGGATACCTATTAATATAAGAGTGTCAGAAGTAAACATGTGCAAAGGAATTACTCACACTGCAGAGCAGTGCTCGTGATCGAGGACGGAGCTTACAAAAAGCAAATGAGCCTGCTAAAGTCAAAAATTGAAACTATCGAAGAACGCTTTGCAATGGGCGAAATAGACAACGGAATATATCAGAAATTCAAGACTAAATATCGAGAAGAGCGAAAGTGATTTGAGTCAGATTTAAACAAATCGACAATTACGAGTTCGAACCTTCAAATCGCAATCGATAAAGCTCTAAAAATGTCTTCTAACCTCAGTGAATTATCGGTGTCTGGTGATTTGCCTCAAAAGAAGAAAATACAAAATTTAGTGTTTCCATACGGAATAGGTTACGACAAGTTAAAAGGCAAAGTTCGAACCCATAGAGTAAATTCTATTTTCTCCGCTATCCCTTTATTATCAAGGGATTTAGCGAAAATAAAAAGCGGAGAATCAGTTGATTTCAACCAATTCTCCGCTAGAGTGACCCTGTAGGGATTCGAACCCCAAACCTTCGCATCCGTAATGCGATGCTCTATCCAGTTGAGCTACAGGGCCATTTTTTACTCAAAGCGAGTTCTA
>Ga0209091_10002749_pt1 | contig 14631 bp, 4 predicted proteins | sample ArcticOcean_MG_C_6_FD_187438 | JGI IMG/M metagenome (GOLD analysis project Ga0209091, IMG submission 187438) | Marine microbial communities from western Arctic Ocean - ArcticOcean_MG_CB8_128 (SPAdes) (version 2) | ecosystem: Environmental > Aquatic > Marine > Oceanic | place: Arctic Ocean...
GCTGATCCTACAGTACCAGTAATATTATTTGAAGTATTGACATCCCAAAGATACAGTCTGTAATTAGAGTGATTTGTATCTGCGTATGCCGTATTTCCAGAACTTGCATCCCAATCCATACTACGAACTCTTGCTGTTCCAACTTGAGTTGATGCTAATGTAGTATTACTTGATAGATTAATAGAACCACGTTTAACCGAATGTAACTGACAAACTTCAGAAGATCCAACATCAAACAAACTACTAGTAGTATCAACTACAAGATAGTTTCCTACTTCTGAAGAAGTGCTATATGAAGTAATTGATTCTTCGGCTCTACCTTTATCTACATCAAGATAATGTGTATCAATACTTTCGTATTCATAACCTTTTACATAAGCCTTACCAGCATCCATACCAGCAGAAATTTCAGACTCATTGTAAATTATCGCCCCTGAAGTATTTGTAGGAAGAGTCGTCTGTACTGATAATCTTGTATTATTGGCAATTGCGGTAATAGTTGAAGTTGTAGTATTAGACCCAAGAAAAATTTGATCTCCTATATCTACTTCACTTAAGAATAGAGTATTATTTCCATATACTGTAGTACCATCAACACCTGAAGCGCTGGTTGTACCAGAAATTCCTCTATGGGATTTTAAATCTAAATTAAATGGAATAATTGTATAATCGCCAGATTCATCATGTGTGCGTCTTGCAAGAGTTTTCGCAAGTTCTCCATACATAGGATATTTTACTTCTTCATTCTTAACACCGTTTATGACTTTTAACAACTGGATAAAATTTTCATCTGCAAGTTGTAAAACGGGATCTGTTGAAGTAATTGCTTTACTCTTTAATGCTAAATCAATCTTATATCTCGCGGCACCTGGCGCAGCAAAATTATAAGAGCCTGAAGCAGGATCAAGTAAGGTATTATCATCATCACTTGTTGCTGTTGATTCAGTAAGTTCTAATCCAACGCGTCCAGAAGGAGTGCTGGAATAGGCATCCATGATTATAGTATTTGCGGGAGTAAAGAGGAAGAATCCACCAACATAAAATACACCTGTATCTACACTAACAACCGAACCATTAGCAACAGCTCCAGTAATACTGGACGCTCCAGCTGAACTAACAGTTGTCGCCTGTACTTGGCCAGCTGCAATTGTTTCTCCGTCATCAAATGTATCGCCTGACAAATAATGGAACATTATCGTAGGTTGAGTACTTGTAGTAGTTGCCTGCGAAGCCACTACACGTGCTCGTGCATTAGAAGTTGCACCAGTAATAGTTGTTCCAACAAAAGAAGCGGCATTAATGTTAACTCCACTCTCTTGTGTTTCAAGTTTAAGAGATTTAACTTCAGTATCTAAAGATACTTCTCCGCCAAAAACTTTACTACCGTCTTTGAACATATGTTGACCATATCTTTCAATTTGTTTTTGAAGTATGGTCTGAAGTTGTGTTACTTCTCTTGCCTGAACTGCATAACCAGGTCTAAAAAGAATACGATAATAATTTTTTGCCTCGTCATAATCATCATAATATGGCGTAACATTAAAATTTGTAGAAAGTGGCATTCAATCTTCCTCTTGTATAAAATGATTAGAATTCAATAATTAACTTAACATCTTCTATTTGGTCGTCCGCTCTTGTTACAGGTGAACGATTTTCAATATAAATAACATCTCCAGAAAACTTTTGTAAATCACCACCAACTACTCCATTTGTATTCGCTGATGCAGAACTTGTTGCACCAATAATAGATTCGTTTGTTTGAAATGAACCGGCAATACCGTCATATCCTGTAGTGACAATACCTCCTGTGGTCACATCTATTAATCTAAGAGTTGTATTATTATTTTTGAAATCAACAACTTTACCTTTAGCTCCAGAAGTTTGTCCAGTTACAAGTTCATCTTCTGCAAATGCTGTACTATTCCAAGATTGAACAGTAACAGTTACACATTGATCAATCGTAGATGCTGTTGCGATGTCACCATTAGAATATAGGGGTTGAGTCAAAAGACCGATCTTACGAAAATCGTTATTTGTGGTAAAGTTACCAGACTCACCATACTCTAATCGGCTATTAACCATGACAAAGAATCCACCAAGTTCTTCAACAGCGTCATCTCCATGTCCGCCACGTGGGCCGATAATTGGATTAAGAGCACCAGAAGTACCAGTATTGGTTGAGATAGTTGCTACGGCATTACCATAGTTATTTCCTCCTGAAACAACTATAATATCTTTAATTACGCCAGCCGCACCGTCTGTGTTAGAAGTCCGAACATTTGCACCTTGACCATCACCAGTAATTGTAACTTTAGGACCGATAGAATATCCAACACCATCTGCCGGAATCGAGGCAGTTGCAGGTGCATAAGTTACAATTTTAGTTCCATGTTGATAATCTGTAATTGTTCCACCTTTACCGGCCAATGTACCAGAAGTAAAGTAAATATCGTTATCGACAATTTGATCAGTTGCACTTAAGCTATCTCCTACAATTTTTACTTTTGTCGTAGAATTGGTACCTGATGTTTGAACTCCACTACCTGCACCTTTAGCCTCAAATGTATAACCAGATCCTGCAGTAGATACGTGAACCACTTCAACGGCTCCGTTACCTGAAGTATTTGCTGCAATTTCAACATCATACTGAAAAGATGAATCGGTTGTTTCAGCTATTGAATCATCTGATTTCCGTACTCTTTGAGTGGGTATGTAACTTGGTGTTACAAATTTAAGGGCTCTTGATGCTGAAACTTGATACATAAACTTCCATTTATAAAAGTCAGCAGTTGTAATAATAGATGCACTTGTTCCAGTAGGTTTAGTTGTAGATGTTCCACCAGAGTTATTATTGGCGAGACATTTATACACATTATAGTCATCTGTCATTATATAAAATTGTTGGTCAAATAATGCATTATTTGCACTATTGTATGCAAAATAATTTGAACCAGAAGTCCAATTATATCTTGGCATAACATGACTTACATCCGTAGATCCGATTTTCTTGGCTGCAATCATATCTCTCCAATGATTGTAAACCGTATTAGAAACGGAATCAGTAGGTGTGGGTGGTGCGGTATCATCCGCCCAAGGAGTTACTTTACCAATAAATAAGTACATATTAGTATTAAGTAACCCGGTAGCATCCGAAATTGCAGCTCCAGCTGTAAAGGTAACTTCATCAAACGCCTCTACGAACTGTTTTGCATTATGGATTCTGAATTTATTAGTTACTATAGCAGGCATTTTATTGTTCCTTCCATAAGGTTGTATAATTTAATTAAGAATTTTCATTACTGTTATATTTATATACTATTTATAATCTATATTCGGCTTCTGTAACACCCCCTAGGTGTTTTCTCGTAACTGACATAGATGTATCATTAGTAATAGATCCTACTATGAAAGCTTGAGGCTCGATAATTAATTGCTTCGACATATCTTCCCAAAGCATATTGATATTTTCCCATTCGGCTGATTCTATTCGAACTTTACCATCATCTGATCCAGACACAACTTTAGTGATTCCTATACGGTCATTAGTTTCGTGTGTCGGTATCCAAAAACTTTCATCATTAGTGTTCCAAGCTGTTGTTTCATTACCTCCAGGATACGACCTCTCAAGATATATGCCTATCACATTGGTGTGTGAACTATGTGCGGCAATTGTAGAATCCTCTTGAGACATAAGCCATCTAAAATCTCTAAGTTCAACATCTCTTGCGGTATCAAGAACAAAAACTTCTACATCCGCAAGAGTAATATCTTCGTGTAATAATCGTTCATTAGTTTCTAATACTACATCTCCTCCAGAATCTTCAGCTATAATAGTCACATCTTCTGTTTGAAATTCTTCTCCTACTTGAAGTTGTGTAGTAAACTTACTATATTCTGTTCCTGTTACGGCGGTTCCTTCATCCGCAATAGTGATAAGTCCTGCTAGCCGTGTAGGAACTCTAGTATATTGATATGCAGGAAGAACCACCCAAGCTTGATTTTCTGGACCTTCACCAGATACTCTAGATGTTTCTAATGATATATACTTCTCTTCGTGTACTTCTTCTGCTAGTATATAATCAAAATGTTTACCATCAGTTTCCCAATTTGTTTGATTTTCTAATAAAATAAGATCCAATCTATCTTTGTCTGTATTCATTATATCTTGAAGTACACCAGGAAAATCTTCTTGTTCCAGAGCATCTTGATTTGTTACAGGATGCTCTAAGAGTATTATTCCTGTATTATCTTCCATTTGAAAATTGCCATCAACAAATCCTAAACCAATTGACGCCCATTGTGAATAATAATGTGGTCTAAAGGCTTGCATACCATAAGATACAGTTGCAATGTTTGTATCTTTCCAATCATTAATACTTTCATATAGAAAGTTTTCAGAACCCTCTACAGACGACCAACGTTGTGGGCCATATAGATTAGTAAATTCTATTTCACGGGTAGAAGTTTTAACATGACTTTCTCCTGTAACGAATCTAGAATGTCGCCATGTATTCTCATCCCCTTCTTCTATGAAATGATCATAATCTTCTGTTATGAGATGATATCCCATACTATCTTCTAAAATAAATTCATATTCTCTATCAGTACTCTTATCAAGGAAGTAGTCTTTCTTTTCCAGGTAAAAATAACTTTCATCATATTCTCTATCAGAAGTTTCATTAACTAGTAAAAACCCATCCTCCATTGTGAGTTTACCTAATGTAGTTAAATAATCAATGTACTGATAGACTGGCGCAGAATGTATAATTGTCCATGTGTTATGTTCTAAAAGTAAATTCTCAGGCGTAGTTATATGACTATAAATTTCATGAGGATCTGCCCAGAATATGGAACTATTAAGTTCATATTCTATAAAATCACCAGTTTCCATTATAAGATTATCTTCATTGTCACCTTCAAGTACTACAGTCCAATAAGTCCGAAGATTTTCTTCAGAAGAAATTTTATCTCCATCTTCTGTAATCAAATGATATCTCATACTATCAATAAGTTCGATAGTTGCTTGTGTCTCCATATAAGGAATACTTTGGGTTATATGACCCTCTTTAATTCCTTCTGTATCTTCTTCAAGAGAAATATATCTTTGTGGACCACTACCCATTGAGCCAGAGGCTTCATCTAAAAGATAGCCCCATCCATAAGCACCATTATCATCTTCAAGAAGAATATCACTATTGAAACTCATATCAATAGAAACTGTTCCTGACTCTTCTTCTGGAAATTGAAGTTTTGGATAAAGGTATGCGCCACCCTGTTCAAGTTTAAGATCAAATACATTCCTAACTGTTTCATCACGTGCAATTCTAAATCCATCTTCTGTTATAAGATAATCACCATCTTCCATTAACATCAATATAAAAGATTCTGTTTCTTCAACTAAGAATTTTCCACTAAAAGGATCATCCCAATTTGTCGCAGATGCACGAAAAGTATTTGCGTATGATGATGTTCTTGCTTTCAAGTAATGTGAAGGATTAATTCCGTCAACTAGAGAGAAATTACCTTCTGCAGAAGTATTTGCACTATAAACGCCAACAGAAGTAAGATCAGAACTAATTGTACGTCCAACGGCGTCATCTATATTACTTCCAGCTGAACTATGAAGATATACGGTATCTGTGTTTACAAAAGTTCCTAAGGTTTCTGTTCCTACAATTAACGCAGAACCAGGAGCCCATGTTTCATTAGTCTCTGAATTATAACCAGTTATCGTAAATTTCTTTGTTGCAGATCCAAAAGTAGCATGGTTGGTTACAACATCTCCCGTATAAGAACTATTTGCGATAGCTACTGGAAAATAATAACCATTTTTGGCAAGTCTCAAAAACCAATCTTCTATAATACGACTTACACCATCTTCCTGTACAATATAATCACCATTTTCCATCAACAGATCATTCAAGGGGTCTATCGAACCAAATGTATGACTAATTGTGAATTTTTTATGTGCTGAAGTTGAATATGCAGGTACCCCATCTTCTTGAATAACGTTGTTACCCAATATCTCATTTTCTAACTGAATCTGAAGAGTTCCATCATATAGTTCGGCAGCAGGATATTCTATATCATAAACATCAAATGTTGGTGTAATAGTATATGTGTTAGTAGTAGGAACACCAGTAATAGTATGAGGTCCTTGCCATTGTTGTGGTTCTGTTAAATCTCCCGAAATTGCTATCACATCACCAGTTTCTAATCCATGTAATGTATGCGTAACTGTATGCATTGTGGAGTTAACACGTGCTATAGAATCTATTTCTGTATAAAGTTCTAACTGAAGATTTACTTCATCATCTATTTCCAATCTTGCATCCATTGCTTGCCATGGATGATCAGCAGTATAAATTTCTAATTCATTATTACTACCAAACGTTTGAAATTGTACATTTGTAGTAGCAGCATTTTGAAATAAAGTAATGTTGTGATATTTTCGTCCAGCTACCAGATCATCAACATTGTTATTGGCCGCATTGAACAATGCAGCTGAAATTTTATTACGTATGGCTACTTCACCAAACATTATTAAGCCAGACGGATGAGTTAATCTTTTTACTGAATCACGATATTCGTTGACATCAAAATCTGTTTTTAGAACATAAGAAAAAGCTTGATAGTATTTGTTGTCTTGAAGTTTAGGCACACCACTAAGTGTTCCTGTTGTACCACTATTATACCCATCATATGTTGCAACAGAACCAAACCCTGCAGTAAGTACCGCATTCTGGTCACCAGAAGTAGTTGAAAGTGTAGGAGTAGAAATATATCCTGCACCAAAATCATAAATAGTTGCTGTTTTTATTGCACCGATTGTAACAGCGGAGGCTTCGATTACAGCGTTTTTACCTTTTATTGAAGTGTCCGTTATTGCTGCATTTGATGTAGCAAGCCATGCAGAAGCAACTGATATTACTTTGTGATTACCACTTGGAGAAATTACTGTTGTATCTGCTGGTAAAGTATAAGTGTAAGTGGTGTTCTTTACATAAGTTGGTGATATATCATAATCATCTGTAAGAATACCTGCCGATTCATCCTCTAATTGAATATAATCTCCGGCTTCACTTATTACATACACCTTCTCATTTATATTCTTAACCGTGACAGGAAATATTCCATTAAAAATTGGAGTTTCAGATCCAGAAATCTTAACTTTATCACCTGTTCTTAAATAGTGGCCCGTTTCTGATACAGTAACTTCTCTATTTCCTATACCAGCAGCAGATACTGTAATGTTGCGAGCTGTTCCCCAAGTTAAACCAGGATTATAACCGATAGAATATCCTTGAGCTGACCCTATAGTTTTAGAATCTGCTACTGTGAATGATGTAGCATTAGTATGTCCTGTAATTGTTGAAGTTGCATTATCATCATAGGTAATAGTTCCACGAACAAAGTCATTTGGAAATACAGTATCTACTCCTGTGACTGTAGTTCCTGATTGAGTGATACTACCTTCAGTCCAGGCTCCATCAACATATTCAGAAGAATATGTGGAAACAGAATTACTGTGTGCGGTGACACGTTCACCAGTTGTAGCTTCTGTATAAATTTTTGATCCGTCTTCCAACAGAAATTCATCACCCACATCAACTGATGTAAATGTTAAAGTACTTGTTAAACTATCTGTCGCAGCTGCAGATAATGCAAATGAAGTTGAATTTACAATAGATGCTATGGTTGCACCGCCTGGAATTCCTGTTCCTGTTACTGTCATTCCAGCTACAAGTTTAGATGTATCAGCTGTGGTTACTATAGTAGTACTATTTTTAACACAAGAAAGAGTACCTGGTCCAGTATTGTCTATTGTTATGTAATATTTTAAAGCGGTTCCAAAATCTTTAACGGTGGTCATATCAACTCTAAGAGTTGTATTGCCACTAGCAATTACTGGATTACCTATTCTGGAAAGTTTTAAATTATCACTGGATTTGTCTATAAAATCTAGAACTCTTCCTCTTGCAGAATAATCATCATTATAGAGTAAAGTATTCCTTGTGATGTTATTCGCCCGAGCCATGTATGAAAGAGAATAAGTTTGTCGGTCAGGAGAATTAGTCAGGCCTAATCCAAAAATCTTCTCTGTAGATACACTTAACGTAGAAGAATTAGTAACCGATATTACTTGGTCTGTAGCACCATTTGCATATGTAAGTGTAAGTACTCCAGAATTTGCATCTGGAAATGATCCGTCAGTATCCAAAGAAACTGTAGTACCACTTTGAGCAATTGTTCCAGTAGAATATGAATGTAAATTTAAATTAAGTAGAGCGTTATTTGCGCCTGCTACATCTAATGCATTTCCTAAAGATGGTATATAACCATTAGCAACGGAAATAGGAGGCAATGATTTATATCCAACACCGCCTATAAGAGTAAATGTATCAATTGCTCCAACATTAACAGTAGTCATATTGAAAGCACCGAGCACAACTATTCCATTTGCATTCGCGCCGCCGTGAGCGTTTATCATATCAAAGGTATTAGTCGTTACTGCTGTAGGAGCATTATTAACTTGAAAGGTAATACCATTATGCATATTATGTGCATCTATACCTGACGCGGCTGCTGGAGCTCCTAATTTAGTCGATTTAGAATCATATACTATAATGTTATCATCAGCAACAAAATTCTGTACAGTCAAGGCATCTACATCTGAATCACGATAGTAGGAACCAATAGAGTATAAAAATTTAGTAGTATTAGCACTAATAATTGTGCCCCAATAAGTATTACTCGCATAATCAATACTAAAGGCCTCACCGGTTGTAAATACATGCTCATCTCTAACCTTCAAAATGGAATTATTACTACCAAATCCCGTAATAATATTAGTATTACCATTTGCATAAGTAACTATACCACCTACAACAGATCGTCTTTCAGTATCAGAAAGAGCTGTTGAAATAATAAGGGTTTGTGATGATTGATTAACGGTTAGGCCGTCTGTATCTATGCTTATTTTTTTCGCAATTCTATCACCATCAAGGATATGTTTGGAGGCATCATATGCACTGGCTGCGGAAGTAAAACCATTAGCTGAAATTGCGGCAGCTGAAAGTGTTTTGATATCGGCAGAAAATATTAAAGAAGAATTTCCAAACAAATGAGTATTAGCATTATGACCTGAAAATGAGTTTTCATAATCTGCGGAGTTGATTGTTGTTGATACAAAACTTCCCGCCCCTTCTGGATCCATAAGGTCTGTATTTTTTAGAACTTCACCCGTCTTAATAATTGTTTTAACCGACCCCGTCGCGCTTGATCCTCCAGTTTCTTCATTATTAAAATTAATTGGATCGCCAATAGAATAGCCGTCTCCAGAATCTACAACATTAATACCTTCAAGAACACCATCGGAAACCGATGTAACTCTTGCTCGTGCGCCTTGTCCTCCACCAGCAGTGACATGAATTTCATCTCCTGCTATATAATTTGTTCCACCAGCATTTACTGTAACAGTCTGTATAATACCTGCCGTTATTGCTGTTGCATATTTTCCATTTGCATCAGTTTCCGATGTGATCTTTTCATCAACAATGAAAAAGCCAGAAGTACTCTCGACAATACTTGATAATGTTAATTCAGTAATTTCAAGAGATCCCGCAAAATAGGTAACCTGGCGTTCAACTAATGCAGTACATCCGGAAGATGCTCCTGTAATTTTTCTTCCAGTAAATAAACTAATATTAGTTCCGGTCGATGTTGAAAATTTAATTGTCTTGTCAAGTACCCACTTTCCGTCAGATAATCTTAATAAATCTTTTTTTGGATAATAAAATTCAATATCGTCTTTGGCAAATAATGTCCTAAATAACCAACTAAAAGAGGCTTCATTTCCTTTCGACCTATAAACTTCCTTCATTTGTTTAAGAAGTAGTCTACGATCTGTTTTTGCAGTTTTTGGAATATTTACATAAAATTCTTTTTTCCATGATACATCAATAACACCTTCATTTGCAAGATCAATATCTTGGGATTTTTTCAAATCTCTTACTGCAGCTCCTGCACCTCTTGACCGAAAAGATTCTATAGATCCTTTTGGAAATGTTCCATCGATCACACCATTTGCTAAAGTTGCATATACACGAGTAGCATCACCTGTTACCTTTTCTCCATACTTAAAAGAAGCATCATTAGTAGTTTTTATAAAGGCAATAGTATTCCCTTTAGTACCAGTAACAATAGCTGTTGCTTGACTAGTATTACCAGTAAGGGTTTCGCCTATTGAAAATTGAACGTTGGCATCATTTTCAATATCACGATCTGATTCTAATTGTAATCTTCCTTCTGTTGATACATTTGGATATCCTGGATTACCTCCATCACTTTCGTCAGGTCGTCCATCTTCTCGTAAGAAATATTCTTCTCCAACAGCATCTTCTGGTTGAAGTTTATATTCATTAAATGATAGTGATTTGCCAAAATAAAGTTGGTGGGATTCCATAAATTCATAGTATTTTTCTACGAATTTTTTGAATTTGGGATGTTTTTCAGTTACGAATTCTGGTAAATGGGTTTCAATTAAAACCGATACATCTTTTTTATCTTTAACTACGGCCACGTTTAATATCCAGTTGAAAGAGTTGAACCATCAGTAGTTGCAATAGATCCTTTAACATACGTACCTGATCCTGCATCATCTAACATTGTAATATTAACATCTCCCGATTCGATTAAAATAATTTGTTCACGGAGAGGTAGAATATCAGCCGAAGCGGGCGTAACAAAAACTTCCATTGGTGTAGTATTTCCAGTAGTATCAGAACCAATAGAAATTGGTTTAAAGTTTTTTAGTTCCATTTTACCACTAAGATAAGTTATTGTTCCTACATTATTATCAACAATGATTCGTTCTTCACCCGAAGACCTATAAACTTGAACAACTCCATCAGAATCTTGTAATTTACATCCAGTCCATAATGCATTTACAGTATCATTATATGCAAATTCACTACTAGTTACTGCACCCCAAAAAGTATTAGCGGGATGATAAATTTGATTAGAAAATGGTAGAGTATAGGCGGCACCTGATCCCAATAGAGGATAAAGATAACGTTTTATAACAATAGATGTTTGATTACTTTTAACAGAAACTTCAGCTTCATCAATTGCTTGAGTTAGGTTTGAATATCTAAATGATTTATCAAAGGTTTTTAAATTAGTAGCTCCGAAATCTGTAACAGCTGTTGTTACTGTTGATTTAAGTACTGACGCACTATTTGTGGTCAGTCCAGAATCATATTTAACAGTACTACTAACTTTCAAATATACATAATCTGGATCTACAATCTCTGGAGTAATTCCCACAATATTTCTTTTTTGTAATATTGTATCTTTAACAAGAGTCTTAGAAGAATCTGAAAGAACTGTTCCTGATGTTGGTTTGATTGCAATATAAACTTTTCCATAAACTGGAGGTTCTGCATCTTCTCCACCCCAAGCAACTACCGCATCTGCTCCACTATAATCTTTTTTAATCATAGTTACATAGTCAAAAATCGTAACACATCGATTCTGGGCTTCATAATTTTTTGGAGCATTAAATTTAATTTCTTCAACATCTGCTGCCTCTGCTCCACCGGCCGCGGCTGATGTAGTTAAAACCTTTACATTAGCATATCCACCAACTTCAGATACCACCGAAAAAGATTTGGCACCATTAGTTCCATTAGCATCACATATTAGACTAGATAATATTATAATGTTTCCGTTCGATACAGCCTTTCCTAATACATTATCACCAAATTGAACTTCATATCGTCCGCTTTCAACTTCATCTAAAAAATAAACTGTTGCGGAAGAGTTTACAGTAGTAATATCATTAGCCAAAGTATATACTGTTGAATCAGTATCACTAGCAGATACTTGAACTGTTACTGCTAAAGTATCTGTATCCGTGTTCGCATTAGGAAGAATAAACTTTTGATCTATGTCACCAGTATTAGCAGTATATCTAAATGTTGATGGTATTCCTTGTGTAAGTCCTACACCAGCAACAGTATAGACACCATTAGCATTAATGTTTACTGAATGTGAATTAGAAGTACACCAAATATATGATACACCCTCTACTTCACCTTGAAATTGAGTATTTTTAGGAATACTTATAATGGCAGGAGAATCAGTAGGAGTGACCGTGAGAGTTACTGCCGCTTTTGAACCTTTTGTTGAACGAGGTAGATAACCAAGATGTTTCGCCCTTGCTACAACCGAATCTCTAAGAGTGGCAGAGTCTAAAAACATTTCGTTCGCAATCATATTAGCATAAAACGCATTATAATGTGTATTGTACGCTAGTACATCAAGAAGAACATCAAAAGAAGACCCCTTAAAATTATATCCTACAAAATCTGATTGACTAGTCAAAAATCCTGTAAGGTTATCTTTAATTTTCGCAAAATCTAATTCTGATATATTAAGTTTACCTTCTGCTGCCATATTCTAAGTCCTCTCCAAAAAAACTTCTAGGTTGGCTTCTTGCACATCATTATCTGGTACATAAGTGATACTCACTAGATACGCATTGTTTTCTTCTTCTGCTTTTACAGTTATGTTCACCACATTTGCTCTAGGTTCATGTTTTTCTATTGTAGATTTAATTGCTGTTTCTAATCTAGAAGAAGTAAGCCTGTTAAAATTTTCAAATAAAAGAATTTCAATACCATTGTCTATGTTTGGTTGAAATAATCTTTCATTTATTTTTGTGCTTAATAAGTTTCGTATAGACCTACTAATAGCTGTTGATTTTTTGACTGTAGACAAATCTCCATGAGATGGATGTACTGTAAAATCCATGTCAAAGTCTACGTATTGTTTTCCGTATGTAGTAGCCATATCTTGCTCTTAATATTTAGTTAAATTAAAATAATTATATTCCGATTAATCGAGTTGAAGTAAAGTTGCTAATAATTCACTTGCAAGAGGATCTGTACCTACAAATAATATTCCTGCTGCATATGCTAAAGGGGGTTCTGGAAGTCCTGTTGCACCAGTAATTGCCTGTTTAAGTCCGTCATTACCTTTATCTTGGCTTTTAATGTTTAATACATACACTCCAGCAGAAGGTAATGTTATACTAAAAAATTCTAAAAATTCTAAGATAAGCTTCACCATATCTTCTAAAAATTTTTCAATATCTTTAATCATATCTATCATATCTTGAATAAAGGCGGTTGAATCTGAAATCATTCCTTTTAATTGTTTAACGAAGTTTTCCAATATTTGAAAAAAATCTCCCCAAGCCGGAATAAGATGTTGTATTTGAATGCCATTAAAATCTGGCTTAGTTGAATCTGGAGCTTCTTCTAATTTCTCCATAGCAACTTTTGCAAGCTTTGGATATATTCTTCGCGGTTGAGGAAAGGTTACAGTATGTTTACCTTTTGTGACATAATTAGGAAACAAGTCATCTCCAACTCCACCATCGCCTCTTTTTTCCTGCTCATAAACATCATCTCCTGGAATAAATGGATTTAATCCATCTGCACTTCTAATTGGCTTTGCTGTTACTTCCATATCAACCCAACGTTCATTAGGATTTATATTGACAGTCTCTATATATTCATGCCTATTTCTTAGGTCATCAGTACGTATTACTCGTTTTTGTGCAGTCATAATTGTAGCAACTATAGAACTTTCATCAATAGATACTATTTCCGCAAGTCCACCATATTTTTCTCCACCTATTACATCTCCTTCTGCAAATGATCCATAAATGGTATCAACCTGTGTTAATTTTATTACTACATTATTAAGAGTTAAGATTTCAGCAAAAGAATCAAACATAGATTTTGATACAGCTGTAAAATCAGGAATATCCGAAAACATCTTAGAAAATGCATTAAATATATCTGTAAATACATCAAAAGATGGAGCGGCAAGAATAATTGCAATTGCCGCACTCTCCGACATAATAGGTCTTCCACCTTGAAGTACACTATTAATAGGCTTTCTTTCTACTGTATAATCTTCTTTTTGGTTTGGTATGCCCACATCATATAATTGTATACCAAAGTCTTTGGTCCTGGTCCATCCTGAAACTGCTCCCCCAGCCCTATCATATACTATTGTACCGTTTTTTTTAGGAGCATAAGGAAGAGCTTTGAATCTGGCAACATCACCCTCATCATCAAATGCTTTTGAAAATTCCTCTATTACTTGCGTTGTTGAAAACTTCGGATATGGACTAATGCTTGCAAGAGGGTCTACTAATGAATTTTCATATGGATTATATCCTCCAGGAATCAATTTTCTAGGAGTGGCCAAAAGAGGTTTAAAATCCTCTGAGTCTAATTGTGCTTGAGTTGGTTGATTAGTAGTTTGTACGTATTCTCCTGTGCCGAGCGGTGGAGGTTGCTTATCTATTTCCAACCAAAGTCTAACACCGGCCTTATTTCTTAATTGTTCAAATCCATAAGTAAACGCCGGTTCAGGTGTTACATTTTTGATATAATAAGGATCTATCATCAAATAGTAATATCCTGCTTCTTTAAATAAGGCAATTTCTTTGAGTATTTCATCCGCTAAAGCGTCTAATGCAATTAAAAGAGGATTAATGGTTTGTAGTTGTGCTAAAATTTTGACAGCAGACATACCTAAATTAGCAAGAGT
>Ga0209091_10002756_pt1 | contig 14607 bp, 20 predicted proteins | sample ArcticOcean_MG_C_6_FD_187438 | JGI IMG/M metagenome (GOLD analysis project Ga0209091, IMG submission 187438) | Marine microbial communities from western Arctic Ocean - ArcticOcean_MG_CB8_128 (SPAdes) (version 2) | ecosystem: Environmental > Aquatic > Marine > Oceanic | place: Arctic Ocean...
TCCGGCAATAAGTTCAATGGTGGGGGCTGGTTGATGTTCGTCACCACCCACCGAGTTCAGTTCACCCTTTGGGCCTACTCCTGTGAATCCAGAAGATTTTCCAGTGATAATTTTAATGCTGTGTCGTCCCATAATTCTGATGTCATCTGCTTTAATTCCGATTCCGGAACGTGGCATACTGTTTCCGTGCGCTTTTTGTTCGGTGCCGGGGGCAAGTCCAAAGTTTAAATCTATATTAGTTAATTGGCTTATGTTGATACGAGCGGCGTCCGAAACAAACAGGTTGTCTAGTATAGTGCCGTCTTTGGGACCCTTTCCTTTGTTAAGAGAAGAGCCGCGGCCTACAACCAAATCAATAGAGTTAGCAGCGCATGAGCCTATGGCACCATAGCCAGATGCCATGGAGCCCGGTCTGTCGGTGCCTAAAACAATATACGAATCTGAGGATTGTATAACTGTTTCGTTCATCGCACTCTTAAATGATAAGTTGGGGACTTCCGGAAACGTGTGGAACAATCCACTATTCGGTGGTGTTGCATTGACGTTGTCCATATCATCAACAACTTTCTTTCTTGTGGGTGCGCCGGCTTTTTGTTTTGGGTCACACCCTACCGGTATCTTATTTCCAGTCAGACTCATAATTTCTTCCTATTACTTTCCTATTCCTGTTATCAGTTGGGCAAAATTACTTGGCTCCCAGTGCCATGCCTCAAGTAAAGAGCCTTTACCTGGCCAATTGGGGGCTTCGAGTTCTTTTGGTCTAGCCCATGCCGGGCTTGTCCAATAAACTCCATCAACTGCATATTTCTCTGTGTTGTTCCACATCCACAGCCATTGAGGGCAATTAAACTGGTGGCGGCGAGCGGCTACAGTTTTATGTCCGTGTTCGTTAATCCATGAAATCGTAAGCTGCCAATCAAACGCGCATCCCCATCCATGTCGAGAGGACCCGGGTAAAGAAGAAAGTTTATTGGCACATTTTCCGTTTGACAAAATCGGTCCACAAATTCCTTTTGCTTTTTCATAAGTTCTATAGGAGCTGTTAACCCTTAACTTTTTGCCGAACTGCACCCAATAAGCTTTGGCTAGAGCGTCAAATGATGGGATCAGGTCCACAAGAAATTTACCACCCGTTGACCAACGTGTATCTGCGTCTCCCATAATCTCTGGTGGGAGTCTTCCATTTTTGATGGGAATAACACCCGCAGAGCCATTATACGTAGCCCCTTTTGGTCCAATACCGAGACCATCTCCAAACTCAGGGAAAATAGGAAACTTACTTTTAAGAGAGGTATTGCATACCTTTTGAGTAGCCATGTAGGGCATATCTATACCGGTTCTATTTAAAACCTGAAGGAACCTTCCGTATTGTAAATCATATGAGTTCTTGGCTGGTTCCATCTGGGCTAGAAAGATATCTCCCGGTTTGATCGGCACTCTCATTGTCGCCTTTGGATCGCCATAAACAATAAAAGTAGTATGGCACATTATAAGATCCATTACTTCTTGCCCTTTCCCCCCCGACCAATCGCATGGATTAGGAATCCAAGAATGAGGAGAATTTTCATCAATAATTCGCCCCTTAATAATATACTTGCTAACTTCTCCACCTTCCGTTGTAACGTTGGAACCCCCAGGGAGGGCCGCGGCATCGGCTGTGCTAAGTGGGATACTGGGTGATAACGCTACCACTTTAAAATTTGTTCTCTTATTAAAAAAATTATAGTCTATTGATTTTGCAATAGAGTTTTTCAGTAGATCTATCGCGGACCGGTTATCAACAAATCGAGACCAGTCAAGAGGGTCGCTCATGATGTCTCTCCCTGAATCATATCAAAGAGATTGTTCTTGTCATCTTCGGATAACTCTACTGATGTGCTGCCTGTCTTCTGTTTTAAACCTATTAGCTTTACTAACTGCTCATTAGACCTCTGCATTGTCTCAATATGTTTGGCTGCTACCGGACTTAGATACTTATTTTGCTCGCCATCGCTGGCGATCTGTGTGGCGATCTCATTTAAGAATTCTCTAGCGACCTTTCTATCATTTCTGATATTTGCTAGGGCTTCGTCCATCAAAGTATTTAAATCTTTTGCACTCATAACTCTCCACTTTCCCAATCTTGTTTGAAATTAGAATATTTTTTTCTAAACTTCTTCAAAGAATTAACAATCTGTTTTGTATTTAAACCAGTTATTTCTCTGAGGTATAAATAAATAGCTTTTTTGTTAAAAATTTCTATGTCTTCCTTAGAATCAAATAGAATTTTTATTGCTTCATACACTTTGATGTCGTTTTCTTTCATTCCGACGGTATCCCACGACTTTAGCTCTGTATAAAAGGAAATCCAAAATTCTTCTTCCTCTCGTTCAGATAGATAGGATTCGTTGGTAGCTAAATATTGCTCTTCGTACCTTTTAGAGAGGTTCCCAAAATCTATTTCACGTCGATTTCTTTTTTGTTGTTTCTTTACTTTGTGGATAAACCAATTCTTTGTAATGACACTAAAATAAGAAAAGGCTTTAGAGCCCTTACTTTGATCATACTTATCTAAAATTGTCATCAGCCAGATCTTGCATTCATCTCGCAAATAATCTATATTCGATAAATTTGTAAATTTATATGTAAATACAATTTTGTCCACCATTTCATTAAATGCCGGTTGGATCCAGTTTATGTATAGCTCGCTTCTTTCTTGCCTGGAATTAGTTTGTGCATACCTAACAATTGCATTTTCATGATCTTTTGTAAAGTAGTGATTCTTTTTCTTACGGGCTCTGGTGCGTTTCTGTTTGATCAATTTCTGTTTCCTCCATTATAACTTCTTCTTCTTCAGTTAGGGAATAAATATAATGAAAGTTTTCTTGTAGTTGTTCATCTAACGCTGTTGCATGGTCCATCAAATACTTTAGGGTTTCATCTCCATAAAACATTTCTAAGTTATAAACATTTTTAACATGTGATGAAAACTTGTTTATCATTAGCTGGAGATCTCCTAATTCTTCGGAGATGGTCAATAGTTTTGTGATAGCACTGCGGGCGTACGCAAAAATGAGTACGTTAAACCCCATAGATAGTACTAGCGTGCAAGCTAAAATAATTTCAAGACGGCTCATATAATTTTTCCTCTGCTTCTTTTTGTTGAGTTTCTAAAATTTCTTTATTGTCCTCAATATATTGTTTAGTAATTTCACCAGTCTTAGGTTTTGTTCGAGTGTTTTTAGTAAAGGTGTAAAACTTATTAGTTAATACTTTCTTCATTGTTTCCAGTTCACACTTTTCGCATTTTTCTATAGATTCATTGATTCCATGAAAATACGTTTTAATAAACTGACACTCTGAACATTGGTACTGGTACCTTGGCATTACTTTACCATATTTTTCAAGTCTTGTTCAGTAACTATACTATTGTTAGTTACACGAACAGTCGGCGGGTTTTCCACCACTAATCCATCATCTGTCTCTAAAAGCTTGAAGCCTTTCAAAATTGGAACAATATCCAATTCATTTAACATTGATTCCTGAAGAGCCATCATAATTGCTCCCAGTGCTTGGTTTGATAATTGCATTTTTTTTCTCCTTTATGCTTATCGCTCGGCCTATTTTTTGTAGCCAATCTAAATTGTTTCTTACGTCTAGATTCTTATTCCAGACCGCACTCAAAATACCGCAATCTACGGCTTCTGTGTTACACAGATTTATAAGTGCATTGATGTCTTTGGGGAAGCATGTTCCTCCAAAACCATAATCACCATCAGGTCCGGGGACAAGAAAGTGAGTTTTGTTAATTCTTTCATCATATAATGCTAATTCTAACATTTTATTGTAGTTTATGTGTAGTGATTCACATATCTGGTGCATCTCATTCGCAAACGAAACTTTGGTGGCCAGAAATGTATTTAAAAAGTACTTGACCATCTCGGCTGATTTCCAATCTGTGTGAAGATAATCTTTGTTAGGAAATACCTTCTTAAAAACTCTCTCGCATTTAAGTGTATCACTTTCACTACCACTAAAAATAACACGGTTACATTCCTTAAAGTCGTTGACAGAGTTCTTTTCTGTCAGAAATTCAGGACTGAATACTAAGTTTATATCAGGATACATGCTGTTGATTTTTTCGCATGTGCCGGGTACCACTGTAGATTTTAACACTACTATAGCTTCATTCGTGTGTTCGGCTATCTCGGACATAACTCCAAAAATAATAGACAGGTCGCATTCGCCGCTTTCATACATAGGTGTCGGTAATGCAACAAAAATCAAATCGCAAGTGGTGCAAACCTCTTTTAGACTATTGCAGTTTGCTTTTGATATATCTCTATCATATATTAAAAAGTCATATTTGTTTTTAAGATTCTGGTAGAGTGCGTTTCCAACAAACCCATTACCAATTAGCCCTAAGTTCATGTACTTAGCCTTTCAAGGTCAGCATCGTACATCATGGTGGCTAATTCTCTAAATTTAATACTTGGTTCCCAATTAAGCTCTCTCTTGGCTTTTGAAGCGTCTCCGAGTAACAGAGGCACCTCGTGTGGTCTAAAGAGTCGTGAATCGATAGAAACGTACTCAGAGACGTCTAAACCAGCATAGTCGAATACGCAGTGTAAGAACTCTTTCACGGTGTGGGTTTCTCCCGTTGCGATAACATAGTCATCCGGGTTTTCCTGTTGTAACATCAACCACATAGCTTCTACGTAATCACCAGCGAATCCCCAATCTCGTTTAGCGTCTAAATTGCCGAGATATAGTTTGTCTTGAAGCCCAAGCTTAATCTTTGCGGCCGCCATGGTGATCTTCCGCGTCACAAACGTTTCGCCTCTGCGTGGTGATTCATGATTGAACAGAATTCCACTTGATGCATGGATATTATAACTCTCTCGATAATTACGTACAATGTTGTGAGCAAATACTTTTGCGCATGCATAAGGGGAAGCTGGTGTTAAACACGTGGTTTCACTCTGTGGGTTTTCTGGGTTATCTCCGAACATCTCGGATGATGAAGCTTGATAAAATTTAGCATCTGGGCACACATTACGAACAGCCTCTAAAAGCTTTAGTGTTCCCATGCCTACAATCTCTGACGTTTCAGTGGGTGTTTCAAAAGACACACGAACATGCGACTGGGCCGCAAGATTGTATATCTCATCTGGTTTATGTTCCAGCAATATGCGATGTAGGCTGCCGGCATCAATCATGTTGCCGTAAATTAAGGATAAGTTGGGATTTCCACCGTTAGTAATAGTGTGGTCGATTCGGTCAGTGGAGATTAGGGAGGTGCGGCGCTTAACTCCTATTACTTCATAGCCTTTATCTAACAATAAATCGGCTAGGTACGATCCATCTTGTCCGGTGATACCGGTAATTAATGCTTTTTTCATCTTGTTCCCTTCTCCATTTCGTATCCAAAAAGTTCAAAATCCTTAGCATATACCTGATTCACTTTCTCAATCATCTCTGTGTTGTAATGCTTGAGGTAGAGATGATCCGAGTGGATGTTTAATGCAAGCATTTGCTCAAGTGGTAGTGCTGGGTGCCCATATGCTCGGCCAGCGTTATTAGTTTCACTCTCGATATCGAGGGTGCTTTGAAAAAGAGTGCTACACACGTGTTCCCAGTCGTTCTTTAAATTTTCATACTTTCCGATAAAGTCTAAAGCCTTCTTTCCGTCTATACACAAATACTTATGTTGATGTTGGAGGTGTTGAAGCCCCTTGGGTTCATGTAATGCACCGGGCATATTTTTTTGCAGATTACGCACGTAGACTTCAAAGGTTGATAGGTTGTCTAATGGAATCCCTGTACTCACAAATTTGTCGATGAACCCAAGGTGGTATTTGTAGGCTGAAAGAACCCTGTCGTATGGATTACGGACAAACCCCCATTTATACATGCTATTTATCTCCACTCCCTCATTTTTATATTCTTGTATTGATTTGTGTCCGGAGCCTTTTATAGAGCCGGCGCGCTCTAATAAGAGTGACATTGTGGTGCCAGCACATTTAGGATTGTGAATAAAAATGTAATTGTATTTTTTGCAATGAAGGCTCACTCAACACCTCGGGCACTATCCAGGTTCTTTATAAACCAAGCGCATGAAGCTTTCATAGCCTCATTAAAATCTGTATATTTCTCTGGTTTCCAACCCAATTCCAACAGCTTCGTGTTATCAGACGGCTTTCGAAACTGTCCCTTGGGTTTGTCTACATCCCAAACAATTTCTCCATCAAACCCGATGTGTGTAGCCACCAACTCTGCGACTTCCTTAATTGAGTGCTCGCCAGTGTTACCCACGTTGAGTGGTTCAACACCGTCATAACGTTCCAATAAGAACATCAAAATATTTGCCAAGTCAAGAGAGTATGTAAACTCTCGCAATGGACTACCATCACCCCATAAGGTTACGCTTTCATTATTCTGTTTTGCTCTTAACATTTTATGCATCATTGCTGGAATAACATGCGAGTCATTTAAATCGTAGTTATCGTTTTCTCCAAAGAGGTTATTCGGCACTGCTGTGATAAAGTTGCAACCGTACTGCTCTCGGTAAGCTTGTGATTGAATATCCAGCATTCTCTTGGCGTACGCATACGCATAGTTTGAGCGGTGTGGCGGGCCGTTGTGTATTTGCTCTTCTGTGAGTGGATAAGTTACTTCGTTAGGATAAATGCAGGTGCTCAGAAGCGAGACCACCTTTTTCACATTATTGATGTGTGCACTTTCTAAGACGTTTGTGTTGATGAGAATATTCTCTCGATAGAAATCACCGAGATTATCCATATTAGCTTTGATACCACCAACCTTTGCAGCTAAATGAATAACTGCATCGGGTCGGTAGGCTTCAACTATCTTGCGGGTGCTTCTTGCATCGCGCAAATCACAATCTTTAGAGGATATGAAAATGCCATCTGGGATGACACGTTGAAGGGCGTTGCCAACCATACCAGTGCCGCCGGTAACTAAAATTCTCTTATAATTTTTCATTTTGTATTAATCTTTCCCAGTATAACATATCTAACATCTCTTTTGGATTGTCTTTTACTCTTTCCCACTCAGAGTCTAAAAAGCTTTTATCTTTCAGTTGTTGCCAATCGTCCAAAACAATGACTGGGAGTTCTGTGAAATATTTGTTCCCTTGATTAAGTTTTATAATAGGAACACGATTCATATATAAAACTTCCCAAAAACGATGAGTATCGGCAGGAGCATTTCCTCGGGGGCAAACTGCCATTTTATGGTCAACTATTTGTCTTACAAAATCATCATAAGGGCGGTTATTCGTATTTTCATGAGAAATAGCAGAATCGCAAGTAACATAAGACAATGATTGACAAATATCGTTTACTTGTGTTCTGATGGGATCAGTATTTAAGCTGAAATTCGCATATAGTTCTTTACTGGGTTCGGCTTCCGGAGGGCTCTCGCATGCAAGAACCTTAAACGTTCTGCCATGTCCCATACCATGGCCTTCTAAAATACAATCTTCGGTGTTTTCTATTCCAAATGGCATTGCAGTAAGTAACGGATTATTAGTATTTACACATTGAGCAAACCACCTCTTAATACATTTAGGCACCGAGGGTAATAGAGCATCCGTAATTGGAAAATCGCTGTTGCCTGAGATTAATATGACAGGATCTACATGGTTTTGCATAGCTGAGAATAGCTGTGGGAGGTAGTCTGTTTTACAGAAAACAATATCTTTACCATTGTGAAACTTGGCAAATTTATTAAATTGGATTATGTTCAAGAGATTCTCTCAAATGCACAAAAACCATGCCGGTTCTCTTGATCATCAACGAGGGTTTTAAAGTTTTTATCTTCTAATAACTCAGCCCTCACTTTCTCACATTTATATTTGGCGGAATCATCACAAAAGATAATCTTACTTCTATCTTTTAATTTCTGATATTCTGCATAGGTGGTGAACTCCCCTCCATCTAACACCAAAACATCAATCTTCTCTGGTATTTGTTCTAAAACGTTTGGGCAGCCGGCGGTGCATGCATCAAAGAACTCTCTGTAAAAGAGTGGCCAGCGATCATGGCTATGCTCACTTTTCATGACCTCTTCTAATTCCGGCACATCTTCTTCATTTACAATCCTTCCCCAAATAAGCTTTAATTTTGTTTGTATAACTGAGTTGTATCTTCTTAATTTGGTCTCCCAAACTCTCTTAGCAATATTATGAAATTCCTTATTCACTTCTAAAGAATATACAACGTAATCGTCTAAACGTTGGATCAGCGGCTCCATAATACATTGAGTGGTGCCGCGGCCATTCCAACTACCAATCTCCACAAATGTCTGATTATCAGGATCCTTAGCTAATTTGTATAACACGAGTCCGGCAGTTGAGCCAATGGTCATTTGTCCTTGTTGGTTTTCTATTGACATTCTAATTTTATTCCTTTGTTATTAACATAACTTATAATTCTATCGTTGGCAAGTGGTTTAAAATAATTTTTCCAATCACCTACGATTCCTTTTCTCGCACTAACTGTTCGGGCGCCAAGTGTAGGTCGCGGCACCTCTGCTTTGTTTGCGATTATTTCGCATGTCTCCTTAAAGCGCAAATTAAGATCTTCATATTTAATTTTTACGAACCTGTCATCATTCAAATACGGATCCACATGATTACACCATCTTTCTAACATGGTTTCATTGCGATAAAAAGAGTAGGCGCTATCAAAGGCGTATTGGGTGGGGTTTATATCAAAAGCCAATTCTAAAGGGCTTGAGGACCCAGGGAACGTTCCCTTTTGGATTATCTCTGGATGGGAGTTAAAATAGTGGTGGCATGATACTATCACATCTCGCACGTCCCTGTAAATATAATAGGGGGTAACTCCATGGAGGCTAAAATCAAAATCTTCAAAAAATGCGTTGTGATGGTGTGATTTTATAATGATCTCTGAACCCTTCCCCAACTTCTTTAAGTGGTTTTGCACACTTGAGCTATACTCAGCGGATTCATAGTTATCGCTCGACTCCGTAAGATGTAGATCTTTCTGAATGTTAGACAGCCCAAAAATATTGGCCAGAGTATTAATCAAAAAATGTGTCCCTGATCTTTCGTGTGATATTACCATCAAATTCATTTAATCGCCCTTCATTATACGATGGCTATCGCTATCAAAATGTTGAGTCGAAAACTCAAACAATTCACTGTCTTTTAAGGCCACCATTTGATGTCTTAGTCCGCGGTAAACATGAAAATTATCTCCTGGCTTAAGAATAAGCTGATTAGCTTTAGTGATATCATCCTCTTCTGAATAGTATATCATCATCTTTCCAGACTGCAGGTAAAACACCTCGTCCTTTAATATATGATGGTGCCAAGAACAACGCTTTCCGGCTTTGAAGAATAACAGTTTTCCACAGTATTCTTCGTTATTTACAATCCAACGCTCCCAACCCCAGCCTTTTTTAACGTGTTTCATTTTTAAAGAAGTCTTCATCTTTAATTCCTTTGTCATCTATGTAAATATCTCCCGCAGGTTTTCCTAGAAAAAGGTCGTGGAATTTAACACCCCACTCAATAAGTTGTGTTCGTGTTAATTCGTAAAACGCTTCGTGTGCATAGACAAATGAATTATTTGACCTTCCCATTCCTCTAGCGGTTTGAAAAATGATGGTATGTCCTGCGTCGTATAATTTGTTGACAATCTCGATTCGTTCTTTAATCGGTTTTGAGTTGTCATAGTGTCCGCCTTCTGTTATGCATATAGTACCATCAATATCAAACACATAAGTCATTTATATCTTCCTCGGTCAAAACATAAGTACCGAATTTTGTTACCGAGTGTGCTGCACACTTATTGGCGAATTCAATTGCTTTAATCATATCACCATGTTGCATGTATTTGTACACCAGAGATGAGATAAAAACATCTCCTGCTCCACATACATCAAATACTTCTACTTGTTTAGTGTCATAAATCTCGCCTTTATAAAGAGTGCCTTCTGCTCCTAAAGTGACAATAAGATCATAATTGTTTGGATATTGTACGACTTCTTCATATTCATTTTTATTAATCTTGAGAATACAGTTTTCGAAACAAGAGAGATCTTTCTTCTTAGAATCTACAAAAACAGGAATATTTTTGTCAAAGCAGTATCGAGCAAGACTAGAACATGCCGGCGGATGTAAAAATCCTTTATTATAGTCGCTTATTACAACTAAATCGACGTCGGCCATGGTTCGTTCATCAAACCTAAAAACTCCAGTTTCTTCGTCTTCGTTTAAATCAACTCTTAACAAGTGCTGTTTAGACTTAAAGTCAATATACCGATGTTTTTCTACCTGTGCATCTCCAACCATACATTCAACTGCAAGATTAAAAGCCAAAAGATTTAAGTATACGTTGAGGGCCATGCCATGGCGGACCTCGATTTCGTCTTCCACAAATACCGGTACCGGTGCTTCCGGGCTTATTCGGTTGCAACTTCCGTAGTGGTATATGTCTAAGCAGCTATCACCCAGTAGTAATACGTTTAATGATTTCGGTTGTTGAAAACTCATCTATTCTCTCAAAAAATCCAACTATCTTGGCGTATTCACTGCCAATTACATGTTTCCCTTTCCAGTCTGAGCCCACAATCATATAATCAGGGTTGTATGAACGAATTAAGTTGGTGAGTTCTTCGTCATTGGAAAAAATCTCGACATCATTGACCCATTTGAAATTCAACAGGATTTTCTGTCTGACTGACTCTGGGTTAATTGGTCGATTATCGCCTTTTGTTTTCTTCACTCTTTCATCAGAATCAATTCCAATTAAAAGATGGTCGCCAAGAGACGCACAGTATCTTATCATCTCCAGGTGTCCTGGGTGGATAAGGTCAAAACACCCGTTTGTAAACACTTTAGTCATTTAAATAATCTCCCATTTTTGACGGTATTGAGGGAAAAAAGGATGGTTTTTGTCCTGGGTATTAAACTCTTTCTCTTGTTTAACATACCGATGTAAAACCATCTTGTCAACCTCTGAACAATCTAAATGCTCAATGTAACAGGCGAATGAACTATCAATACAATGTACCTCAGTTGCATTCTCTATGATTTTTCCGTAATGAAACAATGTTGTTTCACAGTCAGTTCCAAAATTGTGAGTAGGCTTAAAGATATGAACACTATCTTTAAAATAAGAATCATCGATCTCGTAGTTACGGGCTTTATCGTCATGAACAAAAATGTAGTTGGCCGGCAGTTCAGCGGAGTCGTATAAAACAGTTTCTTTGTCTAAATCGCGAGAGTACGAAAAAAGGCCCCATCGCTCATTATATTCCATTTCAGCTTGTCTATAAAAAGATTCATCAAAGCTATTAGAGTCTTGCAAAAAGTTTTGTCCGTAATTTCCTACTCCCACAATTTCGTTCACATGGTTTTTAAACATATCTCGGTATCTTAACGCTTCAGCATCGTCAGTCACAGAAATAAGCTCGATTCCATCGTCGTCTTTGAACAAGTCTTTAACATTTAAAAAGTTATGTTGTTTTACAGGCATATGCACGATATCATATGATTCGCGTAATTTACGCAGAATAGCATTACAAATTATGTGGTCACCAAGCCCTAAATGGGGCATAAAAAATGCTTCACGCATTTTTCAACCAATCAGACAATACTGCTGTTGGATTCCATCCCAATACATTTTTAGCTTTGTTATTGTTAGCTAGCGAAATTCTAGCTTCGGCCGGCCGGTCATCGATATGGACGTATCCTCCACCGATCATCTGCGCTAATTCTAATACACTGTAATTGGTGCCAGTCCCAATATTGAATAATTGGCCAAGACATTCTGAACTTTCTGATGTGGCTGCCAAATAGTTTGCCGCGGCTACGTCACCAACGTATGTAAAATCACGTCTCTGCTCTCCGTCACCAACTATGGTCATTGGTTCGCCTGCTTTCTTTTGACGCAAGAAAAGCCCTATTACGGGTGCGTATTGACCCTTCAGGGGTTGTCGCGGGCCGTATACATTAAAATATCTTAGATTCACTGTTTCAAGACCGTAAAGCTTATAATACATTGAAACTAAATCTTCCCCTGCACACTTTGTAATTGAATAAGCATTAAGGCAATCTCTCGGCATGTCTTCAGATAACGGTGGAGTGTTAGTCAATCCATACGCAGCTGAGGTTGAAGAATAAACTACCCTCTTGACGCCTGCTTCTCGGCATGCTTGTAGGACATTACACGTTCCCACTACATTAACTTCTGTCGCGTATGTAGGATTGAGAATAGCTGGTTGAATTCTTGATTCGGCGGCCAAATGAAAAACATAGTCGACGTTGTTGAATAGCGGTCGGATTGCATCATAGTCTGTAATATCTGCTTTACTCTGAATTGTATTTGCATTCCAGTAAAAGTTTTCATGGGCATCCGAGGACTCATTGTCTATGACAATTACTTCATGCCCCTTTTCTAATAGGAGGTCTACTAAATTACTTCCGATAAAGCCGGCGCCTCCAGTTACTAATGATCTCATTCTAATGTTCCTTTAAAAAATTTTCTAATATTGCTGTATGTTCGGGTACTGTGTTGTCTTCATGATCATACACTTCGCCAACAAACTCCAACTCTTGTCGTGATTTGGGAAACTCTTCTGGCTCAATCCCTTGGAGTTCAGCTAACGGATGGGATGCATTAAAGTTTTTTTTGTTAAAAAACTCATCATGAACAAAAACATCTCCCTGAATAATGGGTATAATTGTATTCGCAAAAAACTCATAATCAGTTCCATAAGCGTCTTTTTGTGACCAACCTTCTATTAACTCTTTCATGTTTGGCAAGCAGGCGTGCTTGGCTCCCCACATACCACCCAAAACCGGGAAGGCATGATAAGGGTGGTCTCTCATTATATGAAATCCCTTGTCACTTTCAAGCCATTCATCAACAGCTTCTTTTTCTCTAGTAGTCAGTCGACAATCTGTGTCCCTTGAAATCATCACTTCTACATCTTCTTCGCCGGCGGGCCAAAAACGCCAGTACATGCTTTTCCAATTTCCAAACTCCGGCATCCGTACAACTTCAGTATTTTCATTCATCTCTAGTCGCATTAAAACGATAGAAGGTACGCTTTGTCCAACATAAAAACGGCACTTCCAGCCAGGATATATTTCTGGAGCTAGTTGTGCGTTTTTTATGGCGCCTTCGGTATATTTTGGATCATCTCCCCAAAGGCAAAAGGATATTATTTTCATTTACTTGGTGGCTGATTAAGCTGGGTGAAGTACTTCTTGAATACTTCTTTCTCTTCAGCTTGTTTCCATACAAAATTGTCTTCGTTTGTAGAGATACCGTCTGGGTTGAAATAGTATACTCCTAGAATATCACTGTATTTCTTAAATTTAGCGCCGCCGAAAGAGCAACGAAGCCAAAACTCCCAATCGCCGGCAGACTTATACTTGTCATCAAACATCCCATAAGTGTCATGAAGTGTGCGGCGCCACATAGGGTTATTATGTGGTAGGTTTCCCCTCAACATCGCCTCTTTGGAAAAATTCTCAAAGTTGTATCTTTCACAATTAGTCTCTATGTTTTCCCACATAGTGTTAGCACTCTTTGTAACATAACTGTCATTATATACTAAGTCAATATCTGGATTAGTGATGAGTGTTTTAGCCTGATGTTCAAGGGCCCATGGGGCTCGGCGGTCATCACAGTTTATATTGGTAATATATTCACCAGTTGACATCTCAATAGCCTTGTTCCATATTCCATAAACGCCAGGATCCTTCTTAAGCCTCTTGTAGATGATGTTTGGGTATTTTTCAGTGTATTTGAGAATCACTTCTTCTTCGAAATTATTCTCTGGCGGGTTTACATTTAAAATTATCCACTCACACTTATCTTCAAAAACAGTTTGCCTTGTGACATCTTCCATTAACTGTTCAATATGTTCTGCTGAGTTAAATACTGACGTGATTAACGAAATCTTCGGAACGTCGCTGAGTGAAACAGCGTCTACTTGATTTGAGTCTGACATAGCAGAGATAAACGAAGCATACATCTTTTCTTCAGAGAATCTAGTCTTCAACTCTTTAGCATATTTGTTGCACAGGGAGAGCGTCTTTTTCGCTGTTTTAGGGTCGTTCAGGTCTTCATAACACTGGCGTAGATTTTTCTTGTATGAACCTTCGCGAGCGTATGCCCACATAGACTCTTTAATCAATACATCTTTCCAAACGGCCTCTTCTTGCACATGGTTTAAGTCATAAGATACATTATAAAAATGTTCTACGCCCTGCTCGTCTACAAGGAAATCCATATGGCCAGACCAGCCGACCGTAATGATTGGGAGGCCGCTATAGGCAGCTTCAAACAGTGGTAGACCAAATCCTTCGCCGTGTGCTAAGGATACCATAGCATTAATCTTGGGGTGATTATACAACGAATGGATCTCTTCATCAGACATTTCTCCGTGAATTAAATAAACCTTACATTTTCTGTCTGGAAAGTCTGCAAGTACATACTTAATTCTTCTTGAAGTTTCATTTCGATCAATCAAATTGTTTTTTGCTAAATTTGTCTTTAATACAAGTCCAACATTCTCATTGTGGAATTCTTCTACAAACCATCTCATTGTAAGTTCAAGATT